>ERZ773216.173-NODE-173-length-88085-cov-12.731660_pt1 | contig 88085 bp, 92 predicted proteins | sample MGYA00511259_ERZ773216 | MGnify/ENA primary metagenome ERZ773216 (study PRJEB29015, sample SAMEA2737764) | human gut metagenome | biome: human gut; feature: human-associated habitat; material: faeces | place: China | collected 2012 ... | reverse complement strand
AGTCTCGTGAAATTAAAAGAAAGGAAAATCGGGTAGGGTGACAACCACCCGAAAAGATTCCGGAGAGGAGATATGTATGAGGAGAAATATATTATGTATTATATTGTGTATGATATTACTGAGTGCATGCAGTTCCAAAAGTAATGAGATTATTGAAGGGTATAGTAACTGTGAAGAATATTACAGTGATGGATTTCAAGATTATATAGATTATTGCAAATATTTCTATAAGGAAAGCGAGGATAAAAAATTTGAGGAGAACAGTTATTATTCTATTGTAACAAAAGAAAATATAGATGATATAAAGAGTTATTTTGATAAGTTCCCTTATGAAAGTATGGAGGATAGCAATAAGTATGACTTTGAAACAGATAATATAAATGAAGGAGATTATTATAGCCTGAGAGCAGGGTCAAACAATGATAATTACAGTGTATTTTTATATGACGTAAATAGTCATATATTGTACTATATACATTATAATATATAGTGTAATGAAAATTATTGATTTGCAATTGTGCAATTAGATTATTTTATGCACTAGCACTAAAAAATAAAGTATTGTGTATAAAATGTCATTATGAAGAATGATAGTTCATTAAATTTGAAACGTATTTTTTATAGGTATTAAAATAACTTAATGAAATAAAATCTGACTTATGTTATAACACTTCCATGGCAACACTATGGCAACACGAAATCAGAAGGATAATACAAATTATATAATATAGGTAAATTAACAGATAAAAACACACGAAACTTAAACAAATATGTTTAAGTCAAACTCAGTACAAGCCGAGTTTGAATAGTAAAAAAAGAAACCATGGGCTTGAGGTTGTATCCTATTTGATGCTATATGGTTTCTTTTTTTGATTTCTTCAATGAATTACAGTACAAATATTTGCCCACTATTTCCTAAGAAATTCCCTCAACCTATCCGGATAATAATTCATTATTAATTCATTATCAACATTCATTGATTCTACCAATGGACCGCAGTGGTCGTAGTTGGCAATATCAGTTGTAAAGTGTGCATCACTTCCCATTATGAAAGGATGATTGTATTTCTTACAGTTTTCGATAATTAATTTCTGGTTTTTTTTTACATTTTTTCTATTTTTATCCCTAAGGGCATTATTATTTATTTCAAGAAGAACGTGATATTCTTTTGCAGCCTGAACAAGGGCTTCGTAATCAAGAGGACAACGGCCGTCGTCAGGATGGCTTATAATGTTTACATTAGGATTCTTAATGGCATTTATTATTGCAGCAGTGTTTTCTTCTTTTGAGCCGAACTTGTAACATACAGAATGGATGCCGGCAATAACAAAATCAAGTCGGTCAATGTATTCCTGACCAAGGTCAAGTGTACCATTGTAGTCAATTATGTTAATTTCCGCACCAAGTTTTAAATCTAATCCAAAAAGGTCTCTTGGAACAACTCCTAAATTCTTAAAATACAAATCGGCACAAGTTCCGGGGATTCCTGAACTGTGTTCAGTGATTCCATAAATTTCAAGTCCTTTGTTTGCTGCTTCTTTACACATTTCTGTAAGTGTGGCATAAGCGTGACCGCTTGCAATGGTGTGAGTGTGCATATCTGCGAGAATTTTGTTCATAGATTTTTCCTCCTGTATACTTCGTTTATTTATGATTACACGGATTGTTGCGTGCTTCGCACTCCCACAATCCTTCCCCTCAATATTCGCATATTGTGAAGTTTGCACTTCACTTTTATGCTCATATTGTGGGCGTGTCTCAAAGTCATTATCCCTTTATTGTGCAGGCACAAGTGAGATAAGACTTTTTGACGTTGTAATCATTTAATATTGTAGCACCATTGTATTGACAATGAAATAAGATAATTATATATTATATAAGGTTAGAAATACTAAACTTTTTGTTTAAAAATAACAAACTTAGCCTTAAAGTATGATTAAAGCTAAAAATAAAAAGGGATAATACTATGGATATAGGAAAAAAGATTAAAGAGTTAAGAATTTTGAAAGGACTTACTCAGGAGGAATTGGCTGATAGGGCAGAGTTGACTAAGGGATTTATTTCTCAGGTTGAGAGGAATCATACATCTCCGTCAATAGCAACTCTTGTGGATATTCTCCAGTGTCTGGGTACGGATTTGAAAAAATTTTTTGAAGAAGATGAGGATAATCAGATTGTCTTTTCTAATGAAGACTATTTTGAGAAGGAAGATAAAGAACTTAAAAATATGATTCAGTGGATTGTGCCAAATGCACAAAAAAATCTGATGGAACCTATTTTGGTCACATTAGAGGCAGGCGGTTCAACTTACCCTGACAATCCTCACGAGGGTGAAGAGTTTGGCTATGTTTTGTCAGGAACGATTAAGGTTGTGCTTGGAAGCAAGACTTATAAAGTGAAAAAAGGTGAAACTTTTTATTATGAGGCAAAATATAAGCACTATCTTAAGTCAGACAAGGGCGCAAAGGTGTTATGGATTAGTGGACCCCCAAGTTTTTAAAACAGTTTAGGAGAAAGTTATGGAAAAGAAGATTATTGAATTAAAAAATATTAGCAAGAATTTTGAAGACCAGCAGGTTTTAAAGGGGATTGATTTAAACATATATGAAAACGAATTTCTTACATTACTTGGACCAAGCGGATGCGGTAAGACTACTTTGTTAAGAATTATCGGTGGTTTCGAGGAACCAAGTAATGGTCAGTTGATTTTTGACGGAAAGGATATTTCAAAGGTTCCGCCTTACAAAAGAGAAGTAAATACAGTATTTCAGAAGTACGCCCTGTTTCCTTTCTTAAATGTGGCAGATAATATTGCTTTTGGTCTTAATCTTAAGAAAATGGACAAAGACGTCATAGAGAAAAAGGTTAGCAGAATGCTTGAACTGGTAGGTCTTAAAGGCTTTGAAAAAAGAGATGTAACTTTACTTTCAGGAGGTCAGCAGCAGAGAGTTGCCATAGCAAGAGCCCTTGTTAACGAACCTAAGGTATTGCTTCTTGATGAGCCTTTGGGTGCGTTGGATGCCAAGCTTAGAAAAGATATGCAGACTGAGCTTAAAAAGATTCAGAAGGAAGTTGGAATTACATTTATTTTTGTTACTCACGACCAGGAAGAGGCACTTTCAATGTCAGATACAATCGTTGTTTTGAACGACGGTGTTATTCAGCAGATTGGAACTCCAATGGATATTTACAACGAGCCACAGAACAGATTTGTAGCTGAATTTATTGGTGAGTCAAATATTATTGAAGGTAATATGATTAAGGACTGTCTTGTTAATTTTGATGGCATAGACTGGGAATGTGTAGACAAGGGATTTAAGGATAATGAAGATATTGAAGTTGTTTTAAGACCTGAAGACATGGATGTTGTGGAACCGGAGGCAGGTAAGGTTTCAGGAACTATTATTTCAAAAGTTTTTATGGGTGTTCATTATGAATATCTCGTGGAAACTAAAAACAGAAATTATAAGGTTCATACAACAGAAAATTATGAAATTGGGAAAAAAGTAGGACTTACAATTGATCCTTTTGACATTCAGGTAATGCACAAAATGGAGAATTAAGGAGGAAAGAGATGCATCATTATAAAGGCTTAGTGAAACCTTATGTGTTATGGTCTTTTCTGCTAATAGTTTTGCCTTTGGCATTAATATTACTTTACTCCATTACAACAGGGGATAATTCACTTATAACAATACATTTTACATTAGATAATTTTAGAAAAATATCTGATCCTATTTACTTAAATGTTTTTATTAAATCTTTGCAAATGGGACTAATTACAACGGGAGTTTGCCTTGTTTTGGCATATCCAATGGCGTATATTATTTCAAAGTTTGATGAAAGTTCTCAGAATATTTTAATACTGTTAGTCACAATTCCAATGTGGATTAACACATTGCTTAGAACTTATGCATGGATAAGTCTTTTGTCAGACAACGGAATTATTAATTCATTATTTAAACTGTTAGGATTAAATCAGCAGACAATGATGTACACTAATTTTTCGGTTGTTATGGGATTAGTATGTGATTTGTTGCCATTTATGGTTATTCCAATTCACACATCACTGGCAAAAATGGACCACTCACTTGTGGAAGCTGCAAGTGACCTTGGTGCCAACAGATTTCAGACTTTTACAAAGGTTATTTTGAAATTGTCACTTCCTGGCGTTATAAACGGTGTTTCAATGGTATTTCTTTTGTCTATTTCAAGTTTCGTTATACCACAGTTACTTGGCGGACATCAGTTTGTACTTATTGGTAACCTTATTGAAAATCAGTTTATTTCTGTAGGTGACTGGAATTTCGGAAGTTCCATTTCAGTTATTCTTGCAGTTATTATTTTAGCAATGATGGGATTTATGAAAAAAATAGATCCTGACGAGAATGGAGGTAACTAATGAATAAGAAGAAAATCTCCATAGGACCAAAATTATATATTACATTGTGTTTTATATTTTTCTATTTACCAATTGCAGTTACAATGTTTTTTTCATTTAACTCATCAAAATCCTTAACTAAGTTTACCGGATTTTCACTTAAATGGTATAAGAAACTTTTAACAGACAATGATATTATTGCAGCAGTTTATGTATCTATAAGTATTGCTGTTATTGCCACAATTATATCTACAGTTCTTGGTACAATTACGGCAATCGGACTTTCAAGAAGCAGAAAAATTCTTAGAGAATGGCTTTTGAATGTTAACAATATGCCTATTATGAACCCTGATATTGTTACGGCAATCGGACTTATGATTTTGTTTACGTCAATGAGACTTGAACGTGGATATCTTACAATGCTTTTAGCACATATTGCTTTTTGTACGCCATATGTTATAACAAGCGTTTATCCAAAGGTTCGAAGTATGGACCACAACCTTGCAAATGTTGCCATGGATCTTGGTGCCACACCGTTTCAGGCGTTAACTAAGGTTATTATTCCGATGTTAAAACCGGGAATTTTTGCAGGAATGCTTCTTGCATTTACCATGTCACTTGACGATTTTGTTGTTTCATATTTTGTAACAGGAAACGGTGTTTCCAACATTTCAATTGTTGTTTACAATATGACAAAGAGAACAAATCCTACAATTAACGCTTTGTCAACATTGCTTATTCTTGTGGTTGTTGTGATTTTGGTTGGTGTAAATGTTATACCGGCTCTTGCAAAAAAAAGACACAAAAAGGTTGAAATGTCAGCATCACACAATAGTCCCCTTAAAAAGATTGGTGTGGCTGTTGCAACTGTTGGAGTTTTGGCAGTGGCAGTATTTTGTGGGGCAAGATTTTCAGCCATTAGCAGTAAGCCGGTTCTTCGTGTGTATAATTCAGGGGAATATATGGATACTTCTCTTATTGAGGATTTCCAGAAAGAGTATAACTGCAAGGTTGTATATGAAACATTTGATTCTAACGAAACAATGTATACAAAGCTTCAAAGTGGGGCAGAATATGATGTGATAATACCGTCTGATTATATGATTGAACGACTTATATCAGAAGATTATTTGCAGCCAATTGACTGGAAACTTATAACTAACAAAGACAAGATTATTCCAAAGCTTTTGAAGAATGATTTTGATCCTGATAATAAATACACAGTACCTTATTATTGGGGAACTGTAGGGATTTTGTACGACAAAACAGTTGTAGATGAAAATGACTTAAAAGAAGGTTGGAATATTCTAAGGAATAAGAAATACAGCGGTCAGATTTATATGTATGATTCTGAAAGGGATTCTTTTATGGTGGCTTTGAAAGGCCTTGGTTATTCAATGAATACAAGAAATAAAGATGAACTAAAACAGGCGTACAACTGGCTTATTGAACAGAATAATACAATGAAACCTGTATATGTTGGAGATGATGTTATGGACAACATGATTTCAGGTAATAAGGCAATGGCTGTAGTATATTCAGGAGATGGCTCATATGTTATTAATGAGAATGATAATATGGGATTTTTCGTGCCGGATCAGGGAAGTAATGTTTGGACTGACGGAATGGTTATTACCAAAAAGTGCAAAAATACTAAGCTTGCTCATCAGTTTATTGATTATTTCTTAAGTTATGATGTGGCAGAGCAGAATACTGATTATATAGGATATGACAGCGCAGTAAAGAGTGTTTATGAATATTTTAAAAATGATGCTTATGCAGGAAATCCGGGCTGTGGACCAGATACGTCAAATCCTAAAAATGAAGTTTTTAAAGACCAACCACAGGAGATTAAGGCTTATAGTTCAAGTCTTTGGACAAAAGTTAAGTCACATTAGAATTTAAAATTTCAATCACACTAAAGTTTTGGCTTAAAAATTAGAAGTAATTTAAATATATTAAATTGAAGTTTATGTTTTGAAATAAATGAGAGAGGGAATCATGGACAAAAATTTTTGGAGGGAATATTTTTCTATTCCTAATATAATGGGATATTTTAGAATAGCGTTGGCAATGTTATATATGTTGCTATTTTACAGGGCGTTAGACGGTGCTCCTTACTGGCCTGTAATTGTGACAATTGTAATCTCGGGAATAACAGATTTCTTTGATGGTAAAATTGCCAGAAGGTTTAATATGATAACAGACTGGGGAAAGATGCTTGATCCAATAGCCGACAAAATAACTTTGGGAGCTATTATTATAAGCATGTCTTTCAAATATTCCATAGTTGTACCCATGGTTGTCTTTTATATAATAAAAGAAGGCTATATGGCGGTTGCAGGAATTATATCAATTAGAGCCGGACACAAAATCGAAGGTGCAATGTGGTATGGCAAAGTATGTACTTTTGCAACTTATGTAATTCTGATTGTATTGCTTTTATTTCCTAATATGCCGGAAGTTATGGTTAATGTTTTGGTTATAGCTGACATGGCTATAATGGCATTTACCCTGATAAAATATTTTATTTATCACAGAGGCTTGTGGGAAGAGTTAAGAGGTAAGTTGCCGAAAAACATGGAGAAATAATATGGTATACTGCTAGTATAAAATAATTTTTATATAGGAGAAACGTGAAGATTATAATTAAATGCAAATAGTACTAGAAATAGTACTGTTTGCATTTATTTTTTTTGCAATTAAGCGAAAAAAACTGTACAAATTCTAAACAGTTCAGGATAGCAACAGAAGTTAAAAAGGATGAGGAAAGACAGGGTGACAACTTTGTCCCCTAATTTGAGTGGTGACAGAAATGAGAAAAATTAAGTATTTTGACAGCGACCTATCAATTGAGGAATATATAAAAATACAAATAGTTAGAAATGATGGAATTAGGAGTTTGGTGTATAGACAAGATTTGGTTGATGAATGTAAGGCAAGAAATATTCAAACTAAAGCTACATCAACAAAGGAGCAGCTTGTGGAGTTGTTAGTTAGTAATGGAGTTACCTATAAAGAGCTAGCAAATAGATACAAAATTGGTGTAACAAGTAAAGCTTATCAGGATATGTTTGGAATAACTCATAATCAGGTAAAGAAGCTGGAAAAGAAGAAAGTCATTGATGTAGTTGGTCAATATGAGTTTAGAGCTTATGGTCGAAATCTAAAAGCACCTTTATATGATATATACCAATTTGCTTCTATACCGGAAGAAGTTATTAAAAATATTTAAAAGATTAGAAAGAGAGGTTTTTCGATGAATACAGTAATCAAGGGTACAAAGACAGTAGAAGAATTTAAGAAGCTCCGTTCTCTCATGGAGCAGAGAGCAACGGAATGTTATCAGAATCACAAGCAAGTCTTTGAAGATTGGAAAGAGGGAGAGATACAAAAGGTCTGGATTGATAAAGACGGAAATCTTTGTATTGAGTATGATAGTGGTAACTGGTGGCACTACAACGACAAAGGAGAATGGTGGTAGAAATGAATAGAGGTAATACATATGAAAAACAAAATTAATAAAGCAATGAAAGTTTTAAAAGTTGTATTGAATATTTTCATGTGGACGTGTGGAATGGTATTCATATTATTTCTTTTTTATGATACTGATTCCGAAGAGACCGCAATGCTGATACATAGCACATTTGGATATTTCATTACATTTTTGATTGTTTACGCTTTGTACAGAATGGCGAAAAAATTAATTTTTCACATAGATACTATGAATAAAGAAAGTAACAGTAAGGAAGTTTGAAAAGGGAATAAAGAATGAGCGAAGAACAGTTCAGGGAACTAAAAAGAAAATGTGTGCCGGTAATGGTAGTTACTTTAACGATGGTAATTGCAACATTAATGATATTCATTATCATATTAAGAATGATGTTGTTAAGGTGCTGATTATATAAATAAATTTAAAGGAGGCGACATATATGCCAAGAGCAAGAATATCATACGAACAGAGAGTAATAATCGAGGACATGAGAAAAAACGGATATAAGGCTAAGGACATATGTGAAGCCATTGGAATAAGTTCTTATGACTATCAGAGAGAACTTATTTTAGGTTTTACGGAAGATAAGAAATACAGTGCGATGAAGGCACAGATGTCACTAAAATAGGAGGCTGAAATGGAAAACGAGAAGATGACAGCAAAGGAACTATATGAGGCAATGATTGAAGGTAAACTTGAATACACGATAGATTACAGTGTCCTCAAAAAGAAGAAAAAGAAAAAAAGAAAAAAATAATATGAAACGCACATTGAAAACAGAATACGTATGAATTGTTTAATTACTGAAATCTTTACCTATTATTTGACTACAAAATATATTATAATTGGATAACAGAAATTATTAAAATTCAAATTGAAACAATAGTGAACTTAGACGGGGAACTGAAGGGGCGATATATCGGCTGCCGGAATACATATGAAGGGAGCTGATACCCATGGTTACATATGGAGATTTATTCAACTTTGTAATTATGCTTTGCACTGTTATTACACTTGTATTAGCTATCATTAATGCAAAAAAATAACGCCCCTGTCTGGCAATGATGTGGGACGTTACTTTTTGTAACCAAACAATCAACCGGCGGCTAGGTTTTCACCCAGCTTTCAGTTCTCTGTTTAAGTTCATTATAACACAACGATTTGAATTTTCAACCGATTATGAAGAGGAGGGATTACATGAAAAGGTTAAAACACGTAATGGCAGGAATTGCTTTTACATTTGCAGTAGGATTGATGCTAAGCTGTCAGGTAAAGGCAGAAACAACTATAGACTTAAATGGAAACAAGGTTGAGGTTTCAGTTTGGACCAAACAGACTTCGATGAAAGACGGAAGCTACAAGATCATATCATCAGAAGCAGGAACAATTGCTTACTTTGATAAGGATGGAAATTTGCTAAAGGTAGAAAATAAGTCTACCGGGAAAATCATCCTGAACAACATAAAAGAACCGGAAACAACCACAAAACAGGTTGAAACTAAGGTTGCAGATAAGATCACGATGCCAAAAGTAAAGAAGCTTAAGAAAAAAACAAAGTATTCTTATTATAAGGGTGTTAAGTCAATCAAGAAGAATGGTAAGCCAAATTGGGGCAAGATTAAGTATCAGTATGGAATCAAGCTTATATGGAGCAAGGTAAAGAATGCAAAGGGCTATGAGGTATACAGATACGAAAATGCTAAAGGTTGCTGGACAAAAATTAAGACAGTTAAAAAAACAACGTACACTCTTACAAACATGCTTGAAGGTGAGAATGTTAAGATAAGAATAAGAGCATACAAGAAGTCAGGCGGTGGTAATGAATACGGAAAGTATTCAGATACATTAAGCTTTAAGACAAAGAAGATGTACACAAAGAAATACAAAAATGGAAAGACTAAAGGATTCTATAGTAAGTGGGCTTCAGAAGATGCTTTTGTACTGCAGAATAAACTGAGAACAAAGGCAGGTGTAAATCAATTAAAATGGAGTGACAGAATCTATGAAATAGCATCTCTTAGAGCATACATGATGGCAACAAAAGATGGCTTGACACATGCAGGAGAATGGAGAGATGAAAAAAGCATTTTAAAAAAATGGGGATACACAGATAATGAATTAAGCAATGCTCCAGATATATCAGGAGAAAATGCGGCAGGAGATTTTCGAACAGCATATGATGCAGTAAAAGGTTGGAAAAAAAGCGAAGGACACTATAGAAACATTGTAAAGAGTGCTTTTAATTCTGGAGCAATATCTGTTTATAGAGTATATGATTTTAAAAAAGATTATACAACCAAATGGTGTTCTGATTTTTCACCTGAAGCAAATTATGACAAAATAATAAATGAAAAACAAAGATAAAAATAGTAAAGCAGTTCATACGTAAATGTATGGGCTGTTTTTTTATTGCAGCTAAGGAAACAGGATGTTAAATATCCTTGGATATATGACATAGATAAAAAACACAGGAGGTAACGAAAGTGAAAAGTAAGAAACTCGTAAACAAATTGTTATCTGTCCTGATGGCAGTAATAATGACAATCGGATTAATACCGATGGGGTCAGTTATCGTTAAGGCAGATACAAAAAATGCAACGTTGTCAAACCTGGGGGAACTGGGAACAGTTAAGATCGGCAACAAGTCCGAAAGTGGTACATGGTATCAGACGGAAATTGCAGGAACCCCGGTGTTTTGCATGGATCTGGGAAAGGCATGCCATGCAGGGGATGTGTATGTAAGCAGTGATGACACATATTCAAGTAACAGTTCAAATGCAAAAAAGGCCAATGAGGCAAAGATTGGTTACTGGTATTCAGTTACAAAAGAAAAGTCAACTAAGGCATGGGTTTACGCACAGGCACTTATGTGGTCATGTGAGGAAGGAAATACTTCAAAAAATAACTTAACGGATGTGATAAGTCAGGTAAGAAAGAACACAGGTTATTACAACAGTAAGAGTGCAGCCGATTTATATGATGAAATATTTGGTATTACAACAACTGTTACATGTAATGTTAAGATTTGGAAGTATGGCGGAAGCGGTGAATACAGACAGGTGTTAATGGAAATTAAAGGTGGCCCTGTAGAATATGATTTTGAAAGAATCAATGACACACTTGTATACCGTCAGAGAATAACAATAGACAAGACGGATGAGGATGGTAACCCTGTTGCACGTGTTCCGTTTGAAGTGACAGCACAGAACTATAAGGAACTTTATGATTACAAGGTTAACGGCTGGGGTAATGCTGAAACCGGTGATGCCGATGGAGACAGTGTTTTCAGCTCAGTGGCTGAGACTGATTCAAAAGGAAGAATCACATACAAGTTTAATTATCAGATTCAGAGTAAGAATTATGGATATGTAAAGGCTTCTGACTTAAAAAACATGACTGCAGATGACAAGAAGGCTGTTAAGGAAAAAATGGATGACAAGAACATTACTTATGCATCTAACCTTACACAGACCGGAGCGAAAGAACTCATGCAGGCTGACCTTGATGCACAGATGAAGAAAATCAGCAATCAATATGCAGTCAAGGAAGTTGGTGCCGGAAGTGATGACATGCTTGTCAATTCCGAGTATGCAAATGGAAAGATAATCACAATCGAATCTGCAGGAAGCTGGACTAAGGTTAACGGTTCATGGCCAGAAACAGCAGATAAAACTTATGCAGATTATGGTAAGGCAACAAAACTTGGAATTGTAAATAAGTACAAGAAGGCAACTATTGTTGTAAATAAAAAAGTTGAAAACACATCAGACAACACAGCTCACGGTGACACATCTGTTGATGGAGCAGTTTACAGAATGTACACTGATGCAGCCTGCACAAATCCGGTTACAACAGTTTATGATGCAAACGGAAATGCAAAGGCAGCATCTGATTACACAATCAAGAATGGAACACTTGAAACTGATTACATAAGAACAAAAGATACGGTGTACATTAAGGAAATCAAGGCACCGGAAGGATTCTTACTTGATCCAACAGTTCATCAGATTAAGGTGGAGGGTTCACAGTTCGATGTTGAATACAAGGCAAAGGCAGTTATTGAGGATTCTTACGAAAGTGAGAAAAAGGGATTCTTTGAAGTGTACAAGATGTCATCTGACGGTTCTACAGGACCTGCAGATTTTGAAGAGGGAGCAGAGTTCCAAATTTATCTTAGATCAAATGGAAGCTATGACAAGTGCAAGGATGACGAGCATTCAACACTTACAATTGATAAAAAGGGAAGTGCAAAGACTGCATCAGCTTTGGCTTATGGTACGTACGTGCTTCATCAGACAAAGACAGGTGCAAAGGACACTGAAAAGATTGATGACCAAATCATTGAAATTGGTAAGGACATCACAAGTGAGGGACTTAATTACAAAACATATACATATCTCTATAACAACAAACCATTTGAGGCATACTTAAAGGTTGTTAAAAAGGATGGAGACACAGACAAGACAGTACTTAAGGCAAACACAAAGTATCAGATTTACAAGGTTAACAAGGATGGAAGCGAGACAAAGGTTGTACAACAGTATTCAAATGGAAACAAGCTTGTAGACATTGACACATTCGTTACAGATGAATCCGGAGAAATAATGACAGTTAAGGCATTGAAATCCGGAACATACAGAATATACGAAACTGACAGTGCATCAGGACTTGTCATTAAGGATAAGTACATTGATGTGACAATAGGAAGCCAAAATCCCGATTACACATCATGGACTGACACGGAAGGCAACAGTCACGCACTTGTGACAGTACATTATGTAAATAAGGAAGCAAAGGGAAAACTAACACTTACTAAAACAGGTGAAGTATTAAAGAGCTTTAACAAGGATGTTTCAAATCCTGAAAAAAATAAATTCAATTATAAGGATGAATACCTGAAAGGTCAGACATTTAACATTTATGCTGCAGATACAATAGTAACTCAGGATAATCAGGGAACAAACTGGTTTGACAAGGGAGAACTTGTTGCAACGGTTACTACAGGCAAGGGAGCAGACTTTACAAAGCAGTGCAGTGACATTACTACAGCAACGGTTGATGATGAAACCGGAGCGGTTACTGTATATCTTCCACTTGGAAAATACACAGTAAAGGAAGAGACGACACTTTATGGTTTTGTAATACCGGAGAAAAATTCATGGGACATTGAATTTAAGTGGAATGATGCAAAGACAGATGTTGTTAGCAATTCAACAAAAGACACAGACAAGGACGGCAATCTTAACATTAAGAATGAAAGAGCAAAGGCTGATGTTGAACTTAACAAGAAGGACATGACAGCAGACCTTGGAGTGGCAGACACAGTATTTAATTTTTACACAAAGAATGACATTTATAATGCTGACGGTGAATTACTTCTTAAGGCTGATGAACTCGTAACAACAGTAAAAACAGACAAGAATGGTAAAGCTGCCATCAATACGGATCTTCCAATTATGAGTGAGGGATACAACAAGGCAGAAGACAAGACAGGTCTTAATAGCGGTGATTATTACTTTGTAGAAGACAAAATTTCAAACAGTTACTACATTGACAAGACACCTGTAGACATTCACTTGGAATACAAGGATGCAAAAACCGTAAAAATCAAGGCAGAGGCAAAGAAACTTAATAAGGCTACAGAAGTCAACCTGTCAAAGGTAAAACTTACAGACAATACAGAACTTGCAGGAGCATCACTTAAGATTACGGATGAAGCAGGCAATGAAATAATTTCATGGATTAGTGGAAATGCTGATTCAATAAAGATTACTGACAAGGCATATGAACTTGGTTATAGAAACTTAAGAGCTGAAATGCTCAATGGAAATCTTGTTGTTAACGGATTGCTTCAGAACAAGACTTATCAGATGACTGAAACAAGACCGGCAGACGGTTTTGTTTCAGCAGAAAGCATTAAGTTTAAGCTTACGGAGGGAAATGTTAACGGAGAAGCCACAACTGTAGTGACAGTGATTGGAAATGACGGAAATGAAAGCGTTCAGCCTGAAAACAAGGTAATCATGAAGGATGACACAACAAAGGTAAGCTTTTCAAAAACTGCAATTACAGGAAGCAGGGAGCTTCCGGGATGTGACTTAAAGATTATCGATGAAAACGGCAATGTCATTGAAAAATGGACATCAACAAAGAAACCGCACGTAATTGATGGAAAGCTTGTTGTAGGAAAGACTTATAAGTTTACTGAAACAAGACCAAAAGATGGTTATGCAACAGCGAAAAGCATTAAGTTTACCGTAAGTGACACAGGAGAGATTCAGAAAGTCAGAATGAAGGATGACACTATTAAGGTTGAAGTTCTTAAGACTGACAAGAAGGATAAGGACAAGGTTCTTAAGGATGCCGAGTTTACATTCAAGCTTAATGGAAAGGTAGTTGCAAAGGCGACAACTAACAGCAAGGGAATTGCAAAAATATACGGAAAACTTGCTGCAGGAAAGACTTACAGGGTTGAAGAATCAAAAGCTCCTGAAGGATATAAGAAGGTACCCGCATTTGATTATAAGGTTAAGGATACCGGAGACATTCAGACAATAAAGGTATCTGATGAAAGAAGTGGTGATGCAACACCGGCAACACCAAACTGGAGAGATTCAGGAGCAAATTCACCACAGACAGGTGAGGTTAGCAATCCGCTCTTCTGGATTACATTATTCCTTATTTCTTTTGTGGGAATTGTAATTTCAAGATACAAGATACGTAAAAAAGATGAAGAAGCAAACTAAATTAAGGATTATATCTTTTTTTTCACTTTTGTTTTTGTTGTCGTTTTCGGTTTCCGTTTTTGCGGAGACCGAGACGGTGACAAAGATTGAAACATATAAGAGCAATGATAAAAATGAAAAAAGGGAGAGTGAAAAACAATTTAGTAAGGATGGAATTAAGTACAAATTCCTAGATGAAACTTACGAGATTGTTAATCAGGAAGATAATTTTGACAACGAAATTAAGACATTAACGATTAACAAGGAAACAAGAAGCAAGACATATTCACCTAAAAAGATAATTAAGAAAAATGGCATTACCTACAAGCTTAAAAATGTGGAAAACAGCGTTAGAACAGTCAAAAATAAAAATGGTAGAAAGGTGACAGGTTATCTTTCGTTTGATTCCAAAAGTGAGGCTTTGAGTGCACCAGCAACAAGAGTATTTAGCGCAAATGGAGCCACTGCAAAATGCAAAAAAAAGAACATGGTAAAGGAAAAGGCTGCAAGCTGGCAAAGCAGTTGGATAGACTTTACATTTACATCGTCAGACAAGGATTACTATGAATGGAATGGTCATGAAATTGACGGAGATTCGAATAATCCGCTTAAGGGTTATGATGATGAAATTCTTAAAAGCATTAACGTTGACAAAAGCGATTATAAGATAGGAAAAACCTACTGGAAAGGTTCAGCTCATAAAAAGAACGGAATCTACATAAGAAAACTCCGGGTTGAAGTAAAGAAAAAAGTACCCCATTACAGGGTTAATTATGAAGGCTATTCAGATGATGAAACAGAGGACATAATAACTTACAAACTTACATATGAGGGAACAGTACAGATTAAGACCGGGACTACATATGACATTAAAAAAACAGCTTACTATGAAAAAGTTCCTGAATCTAAAAAAACGGTCAGGGAAGTTCTTATTAGCATCGGAGTACTGATTCTTGAAATATCTTTTGTGGGAATATTATTCATTGTCTTTTTTAAGAAAGGTAATGAAATAAAACAAAAAAATATAATTAAGAAAAAGTAACAGCGTAAATGTAAAACATTTATGCATGGCAACTGATAACATTTTTTATATGTCAATTAATATATATCACGAAAAAACTTTTGTTAAATGGCATTAACTAAAACAAAGAAGAGAAAGAGGAATTTATAAATGGATAAATTTGCAGAAAACATAAAAAATTTATTGAGTGCATGTACACCTTATGCATGGCTTCTTCCGGTTATTGGATTGGCAATAATCGGAATCGCAATGGCAATACCAAGTGAAAAGACAAAGGAATTTGCTAAAAGTCACTGGGGTGGAGTAATCATTGGAACAATAATATTTGCAGGATGCATATACATTGGTAACTGGATATTTGGAAAGATTTCATTTTAATTTAGATGAAAAGATACATTCTTCTGCCATGAAAATGGCAGAAGAAAATTAAAAGGTCAGGAGGAATTATGAAAAAGAAAAAAAATCCCAAAAGAGTAATGCAAATAGAAAGATATTTAAGTGATACAAGATTTATAGTGGCAATAATTGTTGGAATTGACATATTCTTTTTCATGATTTTGAATTACGTGGTTAATTCATTAATTGCCATTCCTGACATGATTAAGGATTTGGATAATCCGGGAAAATACATAGGTCTTTTTAATGTGTTACCAAACATTACAAATTTTAAGGAATACGGTGGAATATATTTTCCACTGATAATCATTCTAATTGTTTTTTTAATATTTTTGGATATTTATACAGCGTACAAAATGAAAGTGGCGTGGTCAGAAGAATATTTTAACATTGGTCAAAAAGGTAGTGAACGCTGGACAACAGATGAAGAAATTAAGGCACAATTCTTGGAAATACCGGAAAAGAACGAAAGCTTTCCGGGATATGGTGGAACGATAGTTTCAAGAATTAAGGATAAGTTATACATAGATACATCACCTGTTAACAATCTTGTCATTGGTATTACACGTTCAGGTAAGGGGGAAATGTATGTATTCCCTTCAATAGATGTATATTCAAGAGCAGAAAAAAAGGCATCAATGGTCATAAATGACATGAAGCTTGAATTATATAAAAGTTCCAAAAAAACTTTGGAAAAAAGAGGATATAAGGTATATCTTTTAAACTTTGACGATCCGATGCATTCTATGGGATTTAATCCGTTGACAGTCATAGTTACGTTGGCGGTCAAGGGAGATTATGAAAGTGCTGAATTACTTGCCCAGGCATTTGCATTTTCAATATTTAATCCTGACGAACCAACTAACACGGACAGATTTTGGAATGATGCATCTTCATCACTTCTTGTAGCTCTCATATTGGCCCATTTGGAAGATTGTTTGAGAATGGATGAAATGGATAACGACAGAAGATATAAGATATGGACTAAAAAAAGAGCAGCATATGACGGACTTGATGATGATTTAAAGAAAAAAGCAGATAAATTATATGAGGAAAAACTAAATAAAAAGGAAAAATCAGACATTATATTAAATCCTGCAGTCATGTACTTACCGGAAGATGCAGGATATGAAAAAACTTATGAAAACGTAAAGAAAATAAACATGTATTCAATAATAAACACATTTACAGAGCTTGCAAGGATTCGTAATCCGGAAAATCCAGACATAACGGCGCTTGACATGTACTTTTCAAGACGTCCACAGCTTGACAGGGCAAAACTTAAGTATGCTTCAATTGAAATTGCCGGAGACAAGCCTAAGAGTTCGGTGTTTTCGGTTATGCTTTCAAGACTTACAACATTTACTTATGAGAGCATGGCAAAGATGACTGCAGAGAGCAGTTTTGATTTGGAAGAAATAGGTTATGGAGATAAGCCGGTGGCAGTATTCCTTGGACTTCCTGATTACGATAATTCAAAACATTTTTTATCAACAGTATTTGTCCGTCAGCTTTCACTTGTCTTATCTAAAAGAGCAAGCAGGGAAAAGAGTGGAAAGTGCAAGAGACTTGTTAAGTTCATTCTTGATGAGGCAGGTAATATGCCGGCAATAGAAGGACTTGAAACCAATATCACAATGAACCTTGGACGTAACATTAGTTATGATTTCTACATACAGTCTTATTCACAGTTTGAAAAAAAATATGGAGAAGGATATAAGACAATTAAGGGAAACTGCGGTAATCAGATATACATTCTTACAAGTGATGGAGATACTGCACAGACTTTTTCGGAAGACTTGGGAAATGAAACAATAGTTGACTTACAAAGAACAGGTGAGAAGCTTTCAACCCATAAGCATTTTATGGAAAACACACAGGAAAAGCCATTGCTTAACAAAAACCAGTTGATGCGACTTAATGAGGGTGAATGTGTGGTTAAGCGAGTAATGAGCAGAAAGGATTTGAATGGAAACAGAGTTGAACCAACACCGATATTCAATTCCGAGGAATCAGGAAAGCGATTTAAGTACAGGTATGAATATTTAACTGAAACATTTCCAAATCCGGGAGATATTGACTTATATGAAATTAACACAGCAGACAGAAGCCATATTAACCTTAAGGAACGAGTATGGAACTATGAAATATCAATGACATGGCTTACACACAATGTCATGGAAGATGATAAGGAAAATCCAATAATAAAGAATCTTTCCAATGCAAAGGCAGTCATGAATGCATTGGAAAGGGTATTAAATGAAGAAGACATAAGAGAAATAAACGAAAATACGGAGCTGTCAAAACTGACGGATCTAATCTACAGAAAGATAGATAAAAAGGATGAAAGAGATGCAGTTTTATCTCTAATTAAGATAGGAAGTGAGGCAGATAATGAATAAACCCCATAAAGGAAAAAAAAGAAAAAGAATTATATTATGTGCAGGATTTTTTACATTAATGTTTTTTCTTTTTGCGGGAAAAACAATAATGGCTGCAGGTTATTCAGACGAGGAGCTAATTAAGATATACACCGATTACAGTGACCTGTTTAAGCAAAACAATTTGGTTTCTAATGCATTCAGATCACTTGGATGTGGAGTACTATCACTCCTTGTAGTCATTGCGGATGGCGCATCAGGGCTTTTTGAAAAATCCTTTGGAATGATTGACTTTACAAAGTATCAGCCTGTTCAGGATTTCATATCAGACTGGCAGGTTGTATGGGTTGCGTTGTTATGTGCGGCCATTGGCTGGCTTGGAATTAATCTTGTTTTTAATTCGGATAAAAATCCAAAGATTGCCACTAACATATGTGTGGCAATACTTGTGGTTACGTCCATGACATGGATGGTAAGTCAGATGAACACTCTTTTAACTAAGGGTATAAGAAATGAAATATTGGGAACAACAACCACTAACACAGTGTATGCGACATTAGGAAACAATGTGCATGATTTAAGATACATTGATTCGGTCGTTGGACTTGGAAATCTTGGAAGTAAGAATGCAGATGGTGTGACGTATGCTAAGGCAGGAACACCAATGAACAAGAAAATATGGAAAGCATTAAAAATAAATGAAATCGTAAACCCTGATGATGTTAAGGATGAAAGTAAGGATATTGTGGAAAACTACAAGACTGACATTCCGACAGAAGATGGCAAGGTTAAGTCTATGGTATCTGAATGCTACGATGGTGTGGCTTGGACTGATTTACTTAATACATACTACTACAGATATGAAATAGATTGGTTGGAGTCATTTCTTGAAATAATCAGTATTGCAATCATATATTTGTTCTTTTCATACAAGGTAGTTAGAACTCTTTACGAGGTTGTTTTTTCAGAAATATTGGCAATGCTTTATTCGCCCAATTTAACCAACGGGCAAAAAACCATTAAGATTTTGGATGGAATAAAGGACAGTTACATCATCATATTATTATCCCTTGTGTCAGTAAGGTTATACATGATTGCAACAGAATACATATCAGGAAAAAACTGGAACGGCTTTACTAAGGGAATGTTTTTACTTTTTATTGCCTTTGCCGTAATTGACGGACCAAATCTTGTACAGAGAATAACCGGATTGGATGCCGGACTGTCTGATGGCATGCAGAAGGTAATGAGTGCATATTATGCAGGTGGAATGATGGCAGGAGCAGCAAGAGGCGCAGGACACATTGCATCAGGAGTTGCAAAAGGTGCAGGCAAGTTTGGTAAGACAATTGGAGGAGCTGTAAGAAATGGAAGTAAGAATGCAAATGTAGATGCATTAAACGGAGCAATGGGCGCAGGTGCCGGAGCAGGTGCGGCGAAAGCATTTAATGATAATAATGAACAGAATGAAAACAGAAATGAACAGAAAAACGATGAAGGAACACAGTTTAATGAGGCTAATGAAGATGTTACACAAAATGAAAATGGTGAGGTTAGCAATAGTTCTTCTGTAAGTGAAGATGGTAAAAATTCAATTGATGCAAATGCAGATGCTGCAGGTAACAAGAGAGCAATGGATGATGCAGGAATTAACGGAATGAATCCTGATAATGCAAAAGCAGATGCACTAAACGGTATTAATCCATTAGGTGATGGTGGTTCAATGATTGACAAGACAAGCAGGATGGATAAGGAGCTTGACATGGAAAATGCCACATCAACCTTTAACGGAAACGGTGAAAGAGGAATTCTTTCCTCAAAATCTGATTTGGCAGGCAAGTATGGAAAGGCAGGAGCAAATTCAGGCTTTACTTCAAAGGCTGGAGATAACTTTGGAAAAAACGGAGCAAATAACCATGTAACAGGCATTAAAGGAAATACTGGAATAAGTCAAAGTTCAGGAATAACATCAAATGGATATGGAGGAACGAAAAGTTCAGATAAAAAAGCTTCAGGAGGCAATGCAGCTAATAAATTAAAGAAAGATGTTTTTAAGAACAAATAGGAGAGGTGACTATGGATAATTTTAAGTTTATAGCAATGGATGAAACTAAAAGTGAAACAAAGGTTACCAGCAACATTTACTTATATGATTTGTTTTTCATTTTAATTTATTTTACTGTAAGCGCAATGCTTGGAACAATAGTGTCATCAGCTTTAAGAATACCTTACTATGCATTTAATATAATATGCGCATTGTGGCTTACGATGAAAAGCCATAGCAACAAGCAGAGAAGAAATTACCAAAGCATAGTATTGTTCTTAAGACGTGACTATAGGGTTTATAAGGATATTGTTGTTGGAGATAACAGAAAGGACACCAATGAAGAAAACTAAAACGACCAATAAAAATAATAAAGCGAATAAGACACATGTATCAGACACGGTAAAGGACATCATGGACATTTATTTTTATGATGACAAACTGAAATGCTTCATAAAAAAGGACAAGACATACATGGACATTATTCAGATTAACACAAAGGATTTGGTAAGCGCATCCAATGATGACATAGAGTATGACATCATGCGCTACATAAAGCTTTACAAGATGTATGCAGATGACATAAAAATTGTGGCAATGAACTTTCCCTGCAGGACGGGCAAACAGCAGGAATATTTCAGACACAAGATACAAAACACTTCAAATGAAATTTACAAGAAATTTTTACAGAGAAGTCTTGATGAACTTGTATGGATTGAGAAAAACGACATGGTAAGGGAATATTACTACATGATCTTTGGGAAAAAGGAATCTGACATAAAGAAAAACAGAGACTTAATGTTCAATGTTTTGGGAAAAGGCAGAAATGAACTGTTAAGTGAAATTGACAAAAATAAGAAGATACAGATTATGGAACGTATGAACAACAAATGCTTTTTACTTAATTAGGAGAAATTAACATGATAGCAAAAAAAGAGAAAAAACAAAAAAAGCCTGAGAGAGACATGAATCTTTTAAATGAGATTAAACCTGCAGGAGGAATAACATTTAAGGATGTTAAGTACATTACAACCGGATCAGGATATGAAGGATGCATTCACATTTACAGATTTCCGGAAAACATTGATACATACTGGATGGCAAAGGTTTGTAACATAAACGGAACAGTTGCTTTGGTTGACATTTCAACTGATAACATGTCAGAAGTCAAGAAAAATCTAAACAAGTCAATGAAAGAGCAGGCAGGAAGAAGAAGTGGAGCAAGGGATTTTGCGGAGCTTTATGATGCAGAAAAAAGACTTGATGAAATGAAAAGAATGTACGATGAAATAAATTCATACAACGAAGTTATAAAGCTGGTGCACATAAGAATTTTTCTTGCCGACAGAAGTTTTGAAGCACTTGAAAAAAAGATTAAGAACATAATGGATAAGTTGGAAACTGATTCAGGATTTTTAACAACCATATATTTGAATGAGAGCAAATCAGAGTACAAGTCAATGACAAGGTCTTATAAAAAACAAAAGGAAGAAATGTTTTTCCCAAAGGGACAGTCCCTTACTGCGACCGGTATTGCTCATGGTGATCCGTTTCACTTTTCAAGTCTTGATGATGAAACAGGAGAATTTTTGGGAACTACGCCCTGTGGTGGAAACGTATTACTTGATATTTTTCAAAAGACTTCAACAAGACTTTATTATAACTTCTTGGCAATCGGAGAAATGGGTTCTGGTAAGTCAACATTGTTAAAAAAACAGTTTAAGAGCAATGCCATAAAAGGAAATTATGTAAGAACTTTTGACATATCAGGAGAATTTACAATATTAACAAAGACCTTGGGCGGAAAGGTAATTAAGCTTGATGGAAGCGAGGGTATCTTAAATCCGTTGGAAATACTGAAAGCAGGTGATGATGAAAACATATCATTTACCAGACACATATCAAAGGTTAGTACTTTTTATAAGTTCCTTGTTGGTGGAAGCGTTGATGCAGAGGAAATAGCAGAGTTTGAGGACGTGTTAAAACAGTTGTATTCAAGCTTTGGATTATGGTCAGATGACAGACGAAACATTCAGTGTACCGGACTTCCGGCAACAAGCTATCCAACATTTACTGATTATCTTAATTTCCTCACGGAGAGTATGAAGGAAATGCAGGAAGGTAAGTATTCTCACATAGAGGAACAGGTAATTGTTAATACGCTTTTGTTAAGAGACAAAATAAGAAAAGTAATAAAAAACATAGTTGACACGTATGGAAGTCTTTTTGATGGGCATACATCAATTGACAACATTCTTGATGAACAGATAGTAACCTTTGACATTTCAACACTTAAGGAACTTAAGAATGAGGTCTTTGATGCAATGATTATCAACATAATATCATTGTGCTGGGATAACTGCGTAACTAATGGAAAGTTAATGCTTAACATGTTAAGGGAAGGAAAAATCAAGTTATGGGATGTAACAAGATTTCTGATTTTAATAGATGAAAGTCATAGATGGCTTAACGCTAAGAAAACACATGCACTTGACTTGGTATCCGTATATTTAAGAGAAGCAAGAAAGTATTTTGGTGGAATTGGCCTTGCCTCACAGCGAGCTGCCGATTATGTTCCGGAAGGATCTGACAGTGATGCAGTTAACAAGCTTAAGAACATATTTGAACTTACGCAGTACAAGTTTGTATTCAGACAAAGTTCCAATGCAAAGAAGCTGTTATATCAGATTTTTGATGGAGAGTTAACAGGAACACAGATTGAGAAAATACCAAAGCTTGAAATAGGACAATGTATTTTGTTAATCAGTGGTGACAAGAACATTGAATTTAAGGTACATCTGACAAAGGATGAGGACATGCTGTTTTCAGGAGGACTTTAAGAGAGGTATACATGAAGGAAAAAATAATTGCTACCATAACAACCCTATGTGTGCTTTTTATGGTAACTGTAGTAATTCTTGGAAGTGTGATATCAAGTCTTGCAGCCGTACTTTCAGGTGGAGGAGAAGAAGAACAAAACAATACGGATAATGAATTTGTTTATGAAAATTCGCCGTTATCTCCAACAGTTCTTGCACTTAAGGATGAGATTGAAAAGGAGTTAAAGAAGTATGGAAAGGAAAAATATGTTTACCTTGTCCTGGCACTTGTACAGCAGGAATCAGGAGGAAACGGAGAAGACATTTTTCAATGTTCCGAAAGCCTTGGAAAAGCTCCAAACTCAATAGACAGAAAAACATCCATTGAACATGGTGTAAAGGTCATTTGCAATCTTCTTAATCATAAAAAGATAAAGGTATCATCACCTCAGGACTTGGAACACATAAAAATTGCATTGCAGGCTTATAATTATGGCTCCGGTTACATTACATACATTAATGATACATCAGGATTTGGAAGAGACACAACAAAGGAGCAGGTAGAAAATCTGGGAAAGTGGACACAAAGCAATGCACTTGCATATCAGAAAAAAATGAGTGCGCAACTTAACGGAGGCGTTGCAAAGAAAAGAACTGGAAGTTCGGCAGACATCCTTGGCCCATATGCTTACGGAGACGCTTATTATGTATCGCACGTACTAAGATATTACTCTGCAGATGGCAGTGATGGAGTTTCAGTAAAAGGCGGGGAAGCTGCAAAGGTTAAATATGAAGACAAGCAAAAATTCATATGGGAAGGTGCTACAGTTCCAAAAAATCAGTCGGAGGTATCCAAATATCTTGTACCAATAACAGTCAAAATATATGACGAAAAGGGAAAGAGCACGACAATGACATTAACAGTACACAAGAAGCTTGCAGAAGAATTTAAGGCAGTATTTGAGGACATGTACAAGATTAAGTTTAGAATAAAGGCTTCACAGACTGCAGCTTACGTGTGGAAAAACATAAGTGGCACAGGTACCATATCACAACATTCTTATGGACTTGCAATTGACATTAACTGGAATGATAACCCTTGCTTTTATAATACCAACGTGGACGTGTCAAAAGGATATGGTGGTTACAAGCCCGGAGTTAACAAGTTTAGTGTCACACAAAAGGTAATCAAAATATGGAAATCACATGGCTTCTATTGGGGAGGCGATTGGTCAGGTAAAAAAGACACGATGCATTTCTCATACACGGAAAAGCCGTGATGATGGAAAGGAGATTCATGGATAAAAGAAAAGTACTTGGAATAGCAATGATTTGTGTTGCAATACTCATTGCAGGCTATTATTTTTTACATCCATTGTTTAATAAAAAAGATACAGATAAGGAAGTGACCACAACGGTCGAAAGTGCGGAAATTACAACGCATGATATTCCTGAAATTACAAGTTATGAGGAAATAACAACAATCGAGGAAACAACAGCCGAGAATGTAACGGTTGATGAGTACAGGGAAGAACATCTTGAAATGCAGAACATGGAAATAAAACTTCCAAGTGATGATGTAATGGCACTGGTTGAAAATGACGTTGACGGGCTGAAAAATGCAGTACAGGCATTTGTTAACGGATACGGATATGGAAATGCCAAGTATGCCGATTATGCAGGCGATGTTCAGATTAATACCAATGACGGTATTGTTGAAATGACATATTATCTTAAGTTTGAAAAAAGCAGGGCACTATATTTTTATGTAACTTATGACAAGAATACAAAGCAATGGACTACAAGACTTGCGTGAAAGGAGACCAAATGAAAAATAACAGAAGAGCATACTTATGCTGCAGCGATAAAATGGAAGGTTTTTACAAGGGACTTTGGGACAAAAGATTAGGAGAGTACATAACAAGAGTTAAGTCCATTGATGATGCAACAGGTGTCTATGTCATTGATAAGGACAGCATCAATAAAGACAAATTAAATAAAGTATTGGAAGAAGCACAGATAAAAGGAATACGTGTATGGAATCTTAACAAGGAACTGGTTGATGAAGAGCTGATTGATGCATTGTATAAGGACAAACTTAATTCAAGAATTAAAGGAGCAAACATTGAAATTGAAAGATAGAATAAGCATAAAAAGAAACAAGGATGCCATAAGATTTTTCATTATCATTTTCTTTTTTGTGGGAGGATATGTTTTTTTCTTTAGTTCTACTTATTGGATGCCGACATCTGCAGATGCATCATATCTTACAAAGATAGGAGTTACCAATTTGTGGGAAGACAGAGAGGTAACAATTAACAGATGGCAGTATTCCAAAACACAACAATTAATGGAAATTGACCTTGATGTGGCAAACAAGTCATATGATGGCATAAACAAATATAAGTTTTCTGCCATGGACTTAAAGGGAAACAACTTGAAATGCGAAGTGATGATCGAGGAAGATGATTGGATTGTCTTAAGGATATCAGATATTCCAAAAAGATGGAGCGACGTGTCATTAAGAATGGAAATGCCTGATGGAACCGGAGACAGACTAAAGCTCTATACGAACGTTGTTGATGTTGAAAGAGTTACGGAATTAAAAAGTATGGATAAAAACGGTTACATGGCACAAAAATTTAACATTGAAATATCAAACATGCAAAAAGAAGTTAAATCCAATAATAAACAGATTGACAAGCTTAACAATGAAATAGCAGAGGTTCAGAAGGAAATTGAACGTATAAACAAGGAAAAGATATATCAGACAGATAAGGAAAAGACTGAAAGTGATACATTGATTGCAGAAGCTAATTCGACAATTACATCAAAGCAGAAAGACATACAGGAGCTGATGGCTGACATTGATGAAATTAATAAACGTATTGACATGAAAAATAAGGAAAAAAGCGATTTGGGACTATGACAAGCAAGGAAAAATTTGATTGGATAAAAGAAAACATAAGTATTGTGGATTATGCATCTTCAATAGGCTTCACGCCTGTAAGAAAGGGTAAGTATTACAGCTTAAAGGAACATGATTCAATAATCATAGATACTAATAAAAACGTGTATTGGCAAAATTCCATTTCAGGTCATGGAAAATGCATAGGAGAAATGGGTTCAATAATAGATTTCGCCATGAAATTCTGTAACATGAGTTTTTACGAGGTTATCAGGCAGTTTGAGGGAGACATCCCAAGGGACAGTCAATGTCAGGTCAGAAAGGAAAAAAGAATTTCTGATAAAACACTGAAACTTCCGGGAAAGGATTCAAACATGAGAAAGGTGTATGCATATCTCATTAAGACAAGAAACATAAAACCGGATGTAGTACAGTTTTTTGTTGATAATAAAATGTTGTATCAGGATAAAAATGGAAATTGTGTCTTTGTTGGATACGATGTTAACAATGGAGTGGTTCCGGTGTTTGCCTGCAGAAGAGGAACAAATACTTTTAAACCATTCTATGGTGATGTTGCAGGATGCGATTATGCCAAATGCTTTTATGTTGATAACGAGAGCAATGTGCTGGTAGTGACAGAATCTGTCATTGATGCAATGAGCATCATGAGCCTTGTTAACAGTAATGAAAAATATAATTATTTAGCCCTTGGTGGCGTTGGAAAATGGGAAGCAATTAAGACGTATCTTGATAAGGGAAACATTAAAAAAATCATTATTGCCACTGACAATGACAAGACAAATGACAATCAGGGCGGAATCCCTTGCGCACAGCTTATGTGTTCATTCGTTAAGGAAAATTATCCTGACGTGGAGAGAAAATGGAAATTGCCACCAAAACAATACGGTAAGGATTGGAATGATGTTCTCAAGAGTTATAAGGAGTGTAAGAAGAATGATTATTAGCAAATTAAATAATTATGAGAATATTGAAAAATTTCCCAAATTAGATGAAATTGAGAAAATTCAAAAAGCATCAAAGAAGAAACATGAAAATTTAACAGAGACAGTAGAACAGACAGTTAATGATTGGGAGAAATAAAGTGATAAAGATAAAAGATAGATTACAGTCAGTAAGTTCAAAAAAATTATACATAATTTTATGGATTTTCATTGTTTTAACGTATGGGTACATGTTTCTTAATGAAACAAAAAGAGAAGAAGATAATTACATATACTGCAAAATTGTACAACAGGACGAAAATAGTGACATGCAAATATCGTTTCCGGACGGAAAGAAACAATGGATAGAAAGAAAAGACGAGGAAATAAGTGAGGATGGAAAATATATCCGACTAAGAGTGATTAGATACTTCAATAGAATCAATCAGTTGAAGAGTGAAGAATTAATGGATACATGGATAAAGACAGATAGATAAGGAGAAGTAAGAAGAATGATTATTTTTGTGGGAAGTAAGGAAAAAGGATATTTTTGTGAAGATGTTGCAGCTAAGTTTGACCAGGCGGTTGAATACATAGACACAGACATTCACATAGTAAATCAAATAGCGGAGATAATGAACTATAAGGAAAATTGTGAATATCTTGTAGTTGATGTGGAGCAGTATGCAGATGATGCAGATGTAATCATAGATTCATTAATGAAAGTAAAGGATGCTGTAAATACAAAGATAATCATATACGCTGTAGCATTTTCTCCAAAGTCTGAACTTCTATCAGGATTGTATTCAAGAGGAATACGTAATTACATATTTTCAGAAATGCTCAGTGACAAGAAGAAAGACCTAACCAACTGCATAAACGGTTTTTATGAGCAGTGGGGTTATGAAAGTCTGGGAATATATTTTGAGGGTGAGGATGAAGATAATGCAGAAGAAATAACAAAAAAAGAAAAGGTAAAAACGATAGGAGTTGCCGGAGCAGTAAGAAGAATGGGAACAACAACGCAGGCATTACAGATTGTTAAGTATCTTAAATTTAACGGATATAAGGCTGCATATTATGAAATGAACAATCATGGATTTGTAAAGGCAGTCAGGGAGTTTTACGAGGATTCACAATATGATGAGATGGAAGGACTTACAGAGTATCAGAATGTTGACATGTATTACAAGGCAGAAAGATTAAAGGAAGTACAGGACAAGGATTATGAATACATAGTATATGATTATGGCGTTTACAGCGAACATGATTTTAACAAAGTCTCATTTCTTGAAAAGGACATACAGATATTCGTTGTTGGAAGCAAGCCTGATGAATTTGAAAAGACATATGAACTAATCAAGAGCAATTTTTATAACGATGTATTTTATGTATTCAATTTTACTGCGGAAACTGAAAAAAAGGACATTAAGGAATTAATGGAAGACAAGGCAGACAAGACATTTTTCGCAGATGAATCAAAGGATCCTTTTACTTTTGGAAATTCAGAAATTTATAAGAAAATGATTCCAATAGAAAACAAGAGCGAAGAGAAAAAGGAAAAGAAATCAGGATTTTTCAGAAAAAGAAAAAAATAAGGAGGAAGACAATGGATAGCAGAACAGAAAAATTTATGAAATTAATGGAACAACTTGGGGCAGACATTGACATCCCGGATGAATTTGAGTTCGAAAAGCCTGATGAAGAAGTAATTCATGAGTGGGATGAGTTAGAAGGTGGTGGTACGGATGAAGCTTAACAGAATGCGTGAGGAAATGATTAACAGTTTTATTGACTGTCTTAAAAAAGATACCATTCCATGGCATAGAAGCTGGAGTGCAAAGCAACGTCCGTTTAATGCTGTTACAAATACCACCTACCGTGGAGTTAATTCTTTATGGCTCTCTTATAATCAGTTTGCCAGAGAATTTGATGATCCAAGATGGTGCACTTTTAAACAGGCACAGACACAAGGCTGGAAAATAAAGCCCGGATCAAAAGGAACAAGAGTGGAATTTTGGTCTTTATATGACACGGAGGAAAAGAGAAAACTTACTCAAAGGGAAGCTAAACAGTTATCCGATGAATTAACACTTGAAGAGTTCAAGAATAGAGTAAAACCAATATCCAATGTGTATACGGTGTTTAATGGTGAGCAGATAGATGGAATTCCAAAATATGAGGAAAAAACATACGAGTTAAACACAGAAGAACTTTTACAGAAAAGAGACACCTTACTAAAAAACATGAATGTTGATTTTTCGGAAGGTGGGGACAAGGCATTTTATAACCCAAGTCGTGACAGAATAACATTACCTGAAATGAACAGATTTGAGACTGAATATGATTACATGGCAACACTGCTTCATGAAGCAGGACATGCAACAGGTCATATAAGCAGACTTAATAGAGATATGACAGGGGTGTTTGGAAGCCCTGAATATGCAAAGGAAGAATTAAGGGCTGAAATTGCATCAGCTTTTACTGCGCAGGAATTAGGCCTTGATTATGAACAAAATGAGCACATGGAAAACCATGAGGCTTATGTGCAAAATTGGATTGATGTTTTGGAAAACGAGCCAAATGAACTGTTTGCAGCCATTAAGGATGCAGAAAAAATTTCAGACTATCTAATAGAAAAGGGCGAATTTGGATTAGAAAAAGAAACTGAAATGTCAAGAGACGCATCTTTTATGAAAAAGATGGATACATATGTTGCATTACACAGAAATTATCTTGAGGAGTTATCACAAAGTAAGTTACCAATAGTAATAAATGGTTATGGTGGTCCGGGAGCAGGCAAGTCTACAGCATGCTTGGAAATTACTGCAGCCCTGAAAAAGGAAGGCTACAATGCTGAATATGTTCAGGAATATGCCAAGGAACTTGTTTATGAAAAGAACATGGAAATGTTGGATGGATCTCCGGAACACCAATATGAAATTTTAAAGGAACAGACAAGAAGGATGGATAGGCTATATGATCAGGTAGATTTCATTGTTACGGATTCACCAATACTTCTAAATGAAATATATAATAAAGAGCTTACACCTGAATATGAATCGCTTGTAAATGAACTGCAGGGAGAATACATTAATTATTCTTTTTTTATGGAAAGGGATGCCTCAAACTTTGAAGAAGAGGGACGTATTCACAATCTTACAGAAAGCATTGAAAAAGACAATGAAATTAAGGACATGCTTCAAAAGAATGAGATTAAATACAAAACCTATAATCACGAAAATGTAAATGAAATAGTTAATGATGCAATAGATTTCTATGAAAAAATTAACGAAGGAAAGAGTAACGAAAAAGAGGTGGTTAGGGATGCAGAAAACATTCAATTAACCGGTGCAGAAGCTGCAAGATTTAGAATGGCCATGAAAGGTCAGGAACGTGCGCTTGACATGTTCATGAATGATGAAAGCATTCCTGAACACATTAAAAGTGACAGCATGGCCATAGGGAAAGAGGTTGAGAAATATTTTAGTGAAGGATTAAGCATTGGTGAAGTTATCATGAATCATACACAGGACATAGATAATTCATGCAACATTTTTAATCCAGCGTACACAAAAAATCTTCTTTCAGGATTGTACGCAAAAACTAATGATGAATATAGAAATCTGAAGGAATTGCCTAACTTATGGAATGAAAGAGAACTGGTGGAAATATCGGAAGGACTGGCAGAGCAGCTAATAAATGAACAGATACCAATAGCATCAGGAATGTTCGCTTTGGATCAGGTAGATAATCCTAGGAACTTTCAAGGCTATAAGGGTTCCAAGTTTTTTGTAAATGAAAACGTGCTAATAAATGCATGTGAAAATGGCAAGGTTAATCTTGTTAAATGTGAGCAGGTCGAAACACCGGGATTTGAAACGGGTAAGTATTATACGGTAAGCGAGTATGATTTTATATCAAGGGAAATCGACAGAGAATATACGCAGGGCAATAAATATCTTTGGGACAGATATAAGACGCAGGAGAATATTGATAACATAAAAAATCCGGAAGAGCAGAAATACATTGAACCAAAGACTAACAAGTTTAAACTTATCCTGAAAGGAAAGGAACATTCGGATGGCATTACATTTGGAGAAGGAAAAGGCGGAATCGTAAAACAAATGTCAGGAAAGGCATTTTCAGACGAAGTGGCAAATGCCTTTAAGAAAGATGAACAGTTCAGAAGCTTTACAAACAAGGTAAAGGATGTTTATGAATTTGAAAACAGCAAAGGAATACCAAAAGAGTTCAGAACAACCACGGATGACATGGAAGTAATCAATAAGGACATGTTACTTACACAACATGAGTTAATTAGCAACATGAAGCAACCTGAAATGAAAGCACCGGAACAAAATGTCATGGATTTTTTCAAGAATACCGGAACTAAAACTAATACAAAAGCAAGGGGGATGAACAGAAGAATGGAAATGGAATTGTAAGGAGGATTTAAATGAAAGAAGAGTATATATATTCAGTGCAGGCAGCTTTTCTTTTACAAAAAACAATGCGGGAAATACAACATATGTGTGAAAAAGGAAGACTTAGGGCTACAAAAATAACAAAAGGAAAAGAGAAACTTTTAATTGATGCATCATCGGTGGAAGACATCTTTTATAAACAGATATCAAGATATAACAGAGTTTATAAGTACCTTAATTTGTCCGAGAAAGAAAGACTTGATTACTGGAATAATGTTGAGAAAAACATACAGATAAAGTTAAACACTGTAGATTATCTAAGCTTAAAGCAAGTGGCATATCTGCTAAACGTATCAGGTCAGGCCGTAACAACAATGATAGATACAAAAGAAGTAATGTGCTTCAATCTGTTTTATAAGGGAAGGGAAAGAAAATTCATCGATGAAATTTCCCTGGCAAAATTTGTCAAGAGACGTCTTGATGAAATTAAGGAAAAATATAAGTACCTCATAGCCTACATTAATACGGAAAACAAGATGTTATTTTGGGAGGAACATGAGGAGGACATCGAAAAAATAATTGATTTTGACAACAAGAAAAGAGTGAGACAGTTAAGAAATCAAAGAGAAAGGGAAAGAATGAGTAAGCAGACGGAAACGTTAGCTGATAATAAGGAAAATGGCAAAGTTTAAAAAAGGTTTAGTTAATGACATAAGAGATGAATACGACAGAGAAGAAAAGCAGAAGAAATTAAGAGAAAAATATGAAACTCCGGAAGATGTTTTAATTGTTGAAAAAGACAATACTGTTAAGTTTTTTGTAAGAACAACCGGAAACGTTATTAAGCTTGTTGTTGGAATCATAATATTCATTCTTGCAGTCATTGGATTAACAGCAATTATATATCCTGAAACAAGAAATGAACTCATTCATCAGGGAATGGCTGTAATTAAGGAATTAAAAGGTTATCTTGGATTTTAAGAAAATAAAAAAAGCACCCTGCAGATGCTTTTTCTAAATATAATGTTAAAAAAATGTTGTCAATTGTTTTTGGGAAAAACAATTGACGTGGGGATAAATCAAACAATTCATGGAACAAACGAAAATATAAAAAGCTTACTAGAGGGATAAACCAACAAATGAAAATATAAAATCTTTATAAGTAAACAAATTTATATTTTATGCATAATGAATTGATATGACGGTTAGCATAACTAACTAACTAATTAATTAACCTAACCTAACCTAACCTAGCCTAACCTAGCCTAGTCTAACCTAGTCTAACCTAGTCAATTTTCATTATATGTTAAAAGAAATATATTGTCAATTGGCTCCAACTAATTAATTAGAAGAACTTATAAGAGGAGAAATATAATGAAGATAAAAAACAAAATTTTAACAAAATTAACAAACTTAACAGAATGTGAATGGAAGTTGTTTGAATACATGATCAGACGACAGGACAATTCAGGAAAAGTATTTGGTGTTCATAATAAAGCAGTCTGTCAGACTACAAAAATGTCAAAGCAGAGTTTCTATAATGCATTAAGAGGGTTGGCTGAAAAGAAAGTAATAACATATGAAGCGGGAGTTCCTGAATATACAGTTAATCCAGTAGCAAAACATAAGATATTTGGCAGAAGCATTGATTACAATGTTACCATCATAGATAACGATTTTTCTTATGAAGGAGCAGAAAGAGAAGGCTATGTATCCCTGCAGCGTAAATTATTCAGAAGCAAGGAATATGCTTCGTTGAAAGCTAATGAAAAGTTTCTGTTGTTTTGGTTTGCGCATGTAACAAACGAAAACACTCAATCATATAAAAGAAAAGCCAAGGAGTTTTTAGGACAGTATTCAGCAATGCTTGGCGTGAGCAAGCGTGTAGTTCGTTCATACATGCATACTCTTAAAAACTTTTTTGCAATCGGCGTAAAGAAAGGAATATGCTACATTACATATTTGCATGAAAAGTTTGAAAAGGACTACAGTTCAAATCAGCGAAATAATGTTCAGGAAAATTACATTCAGGGACTTGTAAGACATATGAAAATAAAGAAGGCAAGCACAAGAGACATCAAGGATACAGCTTATTTAATGTCACAGTATGATAAATTAGCAGAACTACATGGACGTGACATTAAGCTGCTGATCACAAAGATAATCATGTCTTGTGCACGTAAGGAAACAGAACCAAAGAACAGAGTACTTAATGCAAAGTACATACACAAAATAGTGAGAAGTGAATTGGCACTTTTTTAAAATACATATCTTAATTTCGCAAATATAATCTAAAGCCTGCAGGTCAGGTTTATTTGTCGTGCATTAAAAAATTAATAAATTATTTTGGGATAAAAATAAATACACAATATTTTCAAAAATAAGATGAAATTCAGAAAAAATCTAAAAAAGCTGACTTTTTTCTTGCTTTTTTTACATTAAGTCAGTCTAAATTTATGTATGTTTTTTACTATATGGTCAAAATTATATGATTACTACTTATTTTTCTAGTCAAAATTACTGCAGGATGTTTTTGTAGGAATCCCTTATAATAAGGGGATTTGTGAGAGGCTGAAAGTTTTCTATATATATTCTTTCTTTTTTATTTTTTCTATTTATATATCCTTTTAGCAAATAAGGTAGCGTTGCTCATTTAAATGTGTCCTTCGGCCACGGAGCAACGCAAGATAGCTAACGCTATCCTAAACTTGTCATGGAAGAATATAATTTAAAGGTATACATTTTATGTTTTTCTTTTTTTAAGGGAACTCCCCTTAAAAGAAAAAATGAAATTGACTTAAATCGTATCACCTGTACAATTTAAGCAGGAATGTAATAAGTAGAGGTGCAATATGGTAGAACCTACATTATTTGATGATGGAATAGAATTATATTTATTAATAAAGTGTTCAGAACTGTTAAGTTTTGAATGCTTTATTTTTTTGTAACAACTCTGTAACATCTTGTGTTTGACATATAAAATTAATAGTGTTAAAGTGTATTCATAAGTTATATTCATAAATATACATTAATTTTTGTAATAATTTGAGGTGATTTCATGAAATATGGATATGCAAGAGTAAGTACTCATTGGCAGGCTTCAGATGGCAATTCACTGGAAGCACAGATTGAAAGTTTAAATGCGGCCGGAGCTGATAAAATTTATATGGATGAATATTCAGGACGAACTACCAAGCGGCCACAGCTTGACGAATTACTTTCAGTTATTTCTTCAGGTGATGAGCTGATAGTTACTAAACTTGACAGAATGGCCCGGTCTGTTATTGAAGGATCTGAACTTATTAAAAGGCTTCAGGAAAAAAAAATAACCGTTAACGTTTTGAACATTGGATGTATGGATAACAGCCCTACCGGCCGACTGATTACTAATGTAATGCTATCTTTTGCCGAGTTTGAGAGAGACATGATCATTGAAAGAACTCAGGAAGGAAAAAATGCAGCTAAAAGAAATAATCCGGATTTTAAGGATGGAAGGCCGTGCAAATTTAGTGATGAACAGATGGAGCTGGCACTTGAATTGCTTGAAAAACATAGTTATAAGGAGGTAAGCAACATGACAGGAATAAGTAAATCAACATTGCAAAGAGCAAAGAATAAAAGAATGATGGCATATTTTGAAAAGTATAATAAGGTTGAAAATGTGGACGCTTTAAAAAAGAAACTTTCTAAATGAATTTTAATCACCGTGATAATGAAAGGAGAAAAAAGAAATGCCATTATTTGAAAGAGGTTATAAGGCGGCGGCTACCGCAGAATTAGAGCGGAGCGTGCGCGAACTTGAAGAAAGGAATAAGACAGCACAAACAAAAACCGACTTTATGAAAGACGCGGCAAGTACGGAAAGTAATTTGAATTTTGCGGAAAGAATAAATCTTATTTCCACAACGCAGGCAGAAGCATACAGGGAACGTATGTTGAAAGCACATCTTGACTTTGAGCGTATGCAGAGGACAGAGACAAGGGACGATATTGTTGATAGCTTTAAAAACCCAAGAGAACGCGCGGCGAGGTATCAAGATATGGATAGTTATAATGCGCAAATTGCACAGGAGAGAGCTAAAGCAAATGCGGATAAATCAAACGGCGAACAAGCATTTTCTTAATATATATTATTTAGAACGTGGTTTTATGAGTACTAGTTTACTTAAACCTAATAGTAGATTAGGTGATGATGAATCTTTATTGAAAATTTATGTTGATAAAGGAACCGTTGGAGCATATGTGCCTACAGTAGCAGGTAGATCTGAATATGAGTTGCTTTTACAGAATAATTTATATATAAGACTTTGTAATAAACCTTATTTTGATGAGAAAATTAATGCTTATATTTATGAATGCAAAATATCTGCAAATGGTATAGAAGAATCGAGGAAAATGATTTTTTTACTGAAGAGAATTTTGAAAAAAATTAGACAAATCACGGAATTGTCATTTTTAATTTTTTTCTTTTAAGGGAAAGTTTTCTTGAAATTTAAAATATTATTTAGGTACCATTCCGACCCAGTCAGCTACGCTGACAGCCCTGCCCGTCTCCCAGGGCATTATGAAAAGATGTGGATATTAAGCTGCAGCTTAATATCTTTCATAACAGGCAGAGAAAAGTCCGAAGTGTCGGACTTTTTTTGATTTTCAACCCCTCAACCCCCAAATCTTTGGGGGCTTTAGCTTGTTCCGGCTACACCACCACTATATATGCAATTTTAGTGGCATCATTTAATGAAATTTACGTTCGGCAGTTACCATCTGCTGAAATTATCAATGTACCTGTCTTGCGAGATGACATGCTACTGCAGAACCTGCTTATTACTGCAAGGATTAAATGCACGTGCAGGCACGTCCTTGCAGTATGCAGAACCTACAGTTTTTCTATGTCATCGCAAGACGATAAAGGTACATTGACAATTAAATATCATCAGAAAGGAAACAAGCCTTGAAACTTACAAATATTCATTAATGAATAGCCACTAAAATTTAAAACATACAGTGGCGGACAGGAGCTTAATATGTTAGTTGAATTTAATTCTTTTTCGATTAATGATAAGGTGATTACCTTATATTGCAACGAGGTTGAAACCATATTCGACCGGGACAGACACTTCCCAAAGGAAGTTAAGTATAAATTTGATACGTCCATAAAGTATCAGACAAGAGAACTGATGAGATGGCTGTATAATCAGAAAGCCGTTCAGCAGCTTAAAGGAACCAATCCCACATGGGGTGACGTGCTTACAGCAATTCTTGGAACTGTTGTTAACGTTAATTGGTACAGATACAGAGTCTACGCCTAAGTAGGCTCTTTTAATTTATTAAAAATTTGTTATGGCTCAAGAGGCAGAAAGGAGTTCAGAATGAACAAAATGAAAAGAAATGTGGAAGAAATTAACAGAATATTGAAGGATGAGGAATTTTACATTGAGTACAATGAAGTGCAAAAAAACAATGTTAACAAGGAAGCCTACAGACTTATTCCTAAAACACAGAAGACGTGTTCACCGGTTGCATATTGTGAAAACTTTGAGAATTATTCCGATAATACAGAGATTGCAAAAGAGCTTATAAACATATGGAATAAGGGAAAGTTATATGAAATTCCAGATATTGAAGAATTAGGCTCAAGGGAGTTTATTCTTAAAAATGTATATCCTAAAGTTGTTGCTAATACAAACAATGAATTGATTGACGGTCAGCATCTTGTATTCAAAGAGTTCCTTGATATGTTCGTAATCTATTACGTTAATATTGGAGCAGACAATGAAGGTACAGCTTCTTATAATGTTCAGGAAAAGATGATTGCCAACGCAGGAATTGATATGGAAGAACTTCATTCTCAGGCAATAAAAAACTTGGAGAAAGAAGTTAGCATTAAAGATATGCAGGACGTAATAATGAACATCATTGGAATTACAGATGAATCAGAATTTGATTTTTCTCAAGCTCCGGAAGAAAATCAGATGCTTGTATTATCTAAAAAAGATTCCATATATGGAGCATCCGTAATATTATGTGCAAGTGTACTTGAAAAACTGGATTCATTTTGGAATGGTGAATTTGTAATTTTGCCTTCAAGCGTACATGAGTGCATTTCCGTAAGAAGTGATGGATTTACGCTTCAGGAAATGAAGAAAATGGTCATGGAGATTAATGATACAGAGGTTAGTCCGGAAGACAGACTTACCGATTCTGTTTATGTTTACAGAGATGGTAAGCTGACAAAATTTTAGAAATTAATAAAAATAAGCAAAGGGGGACAATTTTGTCCCCTATAGTTTTGAAAGGAGTTATTTGTGAAGTATTATATTGAATTAACAGATGAACAGATCATACAGATTCATAAGTATTTTGAAAGACAATGCATGCTTGAATACATTGCTGAAAATCATCAGGATTGGAGCAGTGAAAAGATAGAATTTGTTTCAGAAAGAGCATATGAAATACTAATGGAGATGGAAGAAAATTCCGAAAATGAAACATATGCAATTGATTCTGCACTAGATGAATGGGAGGCGTTACATGATATGTAAATATGGAATGAAACTGGATGCAATTAAACATCCGGTTTTAGTAGAGGAAGCTCGATATGAAGTTATGGCAGAAGAACTGAATGACCCGCAAAAGATAGTAAATATGTTTAATGATAGTGTTCAATTATCTGATAAGGCTGAAGAATACTTATACATGATTGCTCTTGATTCCAAGTGTAATGCACTTGGAATTTTCGAGGTTGCCCATGGCACTGCTACGCAGTGCATTATGGGAACTCGGGAAATTTTACAAAGAGCCTTGATAAGTGGAGCAGTGTCTATGGCAGTACTACACAATCATCCAAGCGGGAACCCTATCCCATCTAAGGAAGACAGAAAAAGTCAGAAGAAGATGAGTGATGCAGGAAACATTATCGGAATTAATTTATTGGATTTCATAATTGTAGGGAAAGATAGTTATTATTCTTTCAAAGAAGAAAGAATAATGTAAAAAACATCAGGAAGACATTTTATTTAAAAATGTTTTCCTTTTCTTTTTTACTCGCCGCCCCACCCCACCTTATGTGTCACATCAAAGTGCGCAGTAAAACACGTTGCGTTTTATGCATCACTTTTCATACAGACACATAAGTTGCCGTCCCCCAACCGTGGGGCGGTTAAATAATTCCTTATCCCACTATGCTGTTCAAGGCGGACGTTAATATTTGCGTTTTCATGCTTCATTCATTTCTTCAAAGTTTGTTTTCTTATATGTTGGCAGGTTTGCTTTTGGCACTACTAAATCATTGAAAAAATATTACACAAGGGTGAATGGCACGTGCGCTGCACGCCCTTGTTGTAAATTTTTTGCAATGATTTTTTTTGAGTGCAAGCAAACCAAAAAACCAACATATACAGAAACAAATTTTATTAAAGAAAGAAGGAGATTTAACATGAAAACTTAATATCAACTGGTCAGGAAAGCACCCAATCCCAAACATTCCAGAAACAAATTTTAAATTTAAAACCGGGAGGTAATAGAAAATGATTAAAGAGTATCCAGTAAGCGTAAAGGATTATACAAAGGAAGAAGCACCGTATATTTATACAAAATATGCAGAGGAATTTGCAAAAGAGCAGGCAGGGCTGGAGCCTAGAATTGCCGGAACAATTGCATGTTTTGCAGGTCAGCCATTACAACATGGAATAACAGCCAAAGCATGGAAAAAATCCGGATTTGTGGTTGAAAGATAAATAAGAAGTAGAAAGGAAAAAAGAAATGGAAGATTTACAAAAGGTATGTGATTTGCTCACGGAAACATTAAAAGCAACAAGAAATTTAAATGAGTTGGAAAAACTTGAATATCAAAAAAACAGCGAAATTGTAATTGCAACATTTACAAACGGAAACATTAAAAAAGTTAACGTAATGTTAGATTCAGGAACGGCAATGATTACAGACATCATAAAACAGATTGCTTAATACTAAAGAAAGGAATTAAAAAATGACAAGGCAACAGAGAAAAAAGGAATTAAAGGGAAACATTCAGTTAACAGTAATATTTACAATGTACATATGGATGATTATGCAAGTTGCAATAAGGCTTTTGGAATAAATCTGATAAGCATTGATAAAAATGAAACATGTGAATATAATAAGGGTAAGAAAGTAAGAAAATCTTATTGTTTGAATTGGAGGTATTAACATGTTGACAGAATTAAGACAGAAATCACAAATCACAATTCCAAAGGAAATAGTTACAAAGCTGGGATTGGCAGAAGGAGATAAACTGAACATTATGGAAAAAGACGGAATGATTTATATAATGCCAGTTACGGTATATCCAAAAAAATACCTGAACGAGTTAAAAAATGAAATTGATGATGTTAAGGAAAAATTAAAGGCAGGGGAGCAACCTGTATTTGATAATCTGGATGCATTGTTTGATAAGTTGGAGGAATAAATGGCTTTTAGAATAACATATACACCAAGGTTTGAAAAAAACTTTAAGAAATTATCAGATAAGGAACGGGCACAATTTAAAAAGAAGTTAAAAATATTTGTTGAAAATCCATTTCACCCATCGCTTAGAACAAAACGCATTCAGGGAACGGAAGACTTGTTTGAGTTCAGTGTGAACATGGACATAAGAGTAATATGGTATTATGAAAATGATGAAATAGTCATGATTGTGGACATAGGACATCATGACATTCTTAAAAAATTTTAAAACGGTGCCAGCAGGCAGGAAAGTATCACAGAAATGTGGTACTTTTTTTTGCTCGAATTATTAAATTTTTTCTTTTAAGGGGGGACGGCGTAGCCGCCGATTTTTCAGCTAGGTTTTCACGAAGCAGTGCGGACAGCCCGTGAAAAAAGAGCATAAGGGGAAACTGATATCAACTGCGTTGATAGTTAGGCAGTGCCTAACGTTTCCGTGATATTACTTATGCCCCTTAATACACACTTTTGTACAACCTAAAAGGTGTGTATTAAGCAAATTTTGCACCAAAAGTGTTGCAAAAATATCTTGTCAGATATAATATATATCTATATCTGAATGACAATATAAAAAGGAAAAATGAGGTGAAATGAATGAACATATCAATAAGGGATGTGGACCCGGTGGCAATTAAGAAAATAGATGAGCTGGCTAAAAAGAAAGGCATCAGCAGAAATGAATATCTTAAAAATCAGATTGCACAGATTGCGGTAATGAAGGATTTAAATGAAATTGAAAACAGATATTCAAATCTTGTTGATGCAGTGGCAGACAGATTGGAGCAGGCAAATGATGTGATAAGAGAAAACAGCATGCTACTTGAAAACATAATGGATAAATATTAGGGGACAATTTTGTCCCCTAGAATATAAAGTGAAAGGAAGAAAGAATGGCAATAAGGAAAAATATATATTTTGATGAAAAGGAATACGAAAAACTGCAGGACATGAAATTAAAGTATGGATTAAAAAGTGATAGTGCAGCAATAAGCTTCTTGTTGCAGTCGGAAAGTTTAACCGATGAAATTGCAAAGTCCGTGGTAAAGGAGTTCGAGGAAAGTTATATGAAGAGCGAAAGACTTAAATGGGCAACCAAGACGGCTGAACAAAATAGTATAGTCATATTGGATGCAATAAATACGCTGCTTCACATGTTCAAGGCCGATGCACTCATATCTGCGGAGCTTGCACCTAATGTTGTTGTGGAGCAGTCACAGAAAAACATAAAAGATAAGATAGCATACTTTAAACAGAAGAGTGATGAGAGAAAAAGAAAACAAAGTGACAATTCGGGAAAATAAATTAAGAAAAGGTAGGAAAAATGAAAAGAGTTATAAACAAATTCATAGTCATTATATTATCTGCAACATTTCTTTTTAGTGGGGTTAAAATTGTAAATTACTATTATGAAGCTTATAAACAAAAAGAACTTTTTGATAACGTGGAGAACAAGATAAACAAAAAAGTAAATGGAAAGACAGATGTAAAAGGAAGGACGGTTCAAAATAAATATCTGAAATTATATAGAGAGAACAGTGATTTTGTAGGATGGATAAAAATAAAGGATACAAAAATTAATTATCCGGTGATGAAAACAACAAAGCAATTTGATTATTACCTAATGAGAAATTTTGAAAAGGAATACTCCATTTATGGAACACCTTTTATCGGAGAAAACTGTACAACAGATATTTCTGCGTTTAATGCAGTAATATACGGACATCATATGAATAATGGAACGATGTTTTCTGACTTAATAAAATACAAGAATAAAAATTTTTATGACACTCATAAATATGTTAGCTTCAACACTTTAAATGACAATAGAAAGTATATAGTTGTTTATGCTTTTCTTTCAGATGTAAACAAGAAAAATTCATTTGAATATTACAATGTTAACATCTGGAAGAATAAAAAGAAAAAATATATAAAGCAACTTGAAAAAATAAAACTTTATGACACAGGAGAAAAGATTTCGTTGAAAGACAAGCTGCTTACATTATCAACGTGTGACAACACAAATAAAAACAGCAGAATGGTAATTGTGTGTAAGTTAATTTAGGTGACAATTTTGTCCCCTAAAAAATTAAGAATACAGGGTGACAATTTTGTCCCCTAAAAAATTAAGAATATAGGGTGACAATTTTGTCCCCTAAAAATTAAGAATATAGGGTGACAATTTTGTCCCCTAAAAATTAAGAATACAAGGGGACAATTTTGTCCCCTAAAAATTTAAGGAGGAAAAATGGGAAAAATTAAGGCAGGAGTTGTGGTGGTGACTGAATTTTGCAGACCTAATGACAACCGGTTCCAAGGATATATTGATTACATTAATAGGAGTGAGGCAGTAAGAAATAAGAACACCGCAAAATATAATCTGTATCAGAATTACATGGGAAATCCAAATAAGACAAGCGGACTGTTTACGTCTGAAAAGGATAACTTATCGGAAGATGAAAAGATGCAGTTAAAGGAAATATTTGAACAGGCACAGAGCAACGAATCGGTGATGTGGCAAACAGTAATATCCTTTGACAATCGTTGGCTAAAACAAAATGGAATAATAAGTGAAAATGATGATGCAATAGATGAGGCAAAATTAAAGGAAGTTGCAAGAGGCGGAGTTAACAGAATGCTTGAAGCGGAAAAGTTGGATAATGCAGTCTGGTCGGGGGCAATTCATTTTAATACTGACAACATCCACATTCACATTGCAACTGTCGAGCCTGTTCCAATGAGGGAGAAGAAGGAATACACACAGTACGAATATGCATATCAAAATGGAAAAAGAATCAGAAAACCAATATTGGATGAAAATGGAAAGCCACTAACCAAGATGGAATATAAGGGAAGATTTAAGCCAAAGAGCATAGAAAAATGTAAGAGTTATGTTGTTAATGAATTAGTAAATGACAAAGAGAATAACATAAAGATTAACCAAATAATCAGGGACAGCATAGTGAAACAGAAGAGTGAGCATCCGCTTGTACAGGATGAAGAACTTGTAAAACTGTTTGAGGACCTGTATCAAAAAATGCCTGACTGTAACAGGAACTTGTGGAACTATAACAATCCGATAATGGCAAGGTTGCAAGCAGACATTGATAACATAAGCACAAATTATTTGGAAAAGTATCATTCAGATGAATTTAAGGAATTGAGAGAAAGAATAAACACGCAGGAAGAAGTATATAAGCAGGCTTACGGTGACAGTAAGAAAGATTACGGTAAAAACAAGATGAAGGATTTGTATACAAGACTGGGAAATGCAATTCTTAAGGAAATAAAAAAGTATGATAATGAACTAAAAAACGCAGAGGAAAAACTAGGGGACAATTTTGTCCCCTTAGATACAGATGATGAAAAAGAGTTAATTGATAAAGTTTATTCAACAGAAATTTATGGTGATGAAAATGAAATGAATGATGTTGATGTGGATGACTTCATAGAGCCGGAAGCGGATGTGGAGGATTCCTATTATGAATGGAGCAAAAAATATAAAAAGGCAAGAAGACTGATACATCAAAAAAATCCTGATTATGAAACAGCAACAAAGCTTCTGTTGGAAGAACATGGTAAAGGAAACATTCTTGCAACATATGAGTTAGGAGATGTTTATAAAAAGGGAATTGGAACAAAGATAAATGCAAAAACAGCAGAGCATTATTACCAAAGAGCATTCAGGGGCTTTGAAGTTCAATTAAAAAATTGTTCAAGTGAAGACAAAAAATCAAGTTACGTAAATTACAGATTGGGAAAAATGCATTATTATGGTCAGGGAACAGAACAGAATTATGAGCTGGCAAAACAGCGATTTGAATTATCTGAAAATGATTATTCAAGATACATGCTCGGAAAAATGAAATATTATGGTCAGGGTATGGATAAGGATTTTCAGGGAGCGTTTAGTGACTTTAAATCGGTTTCTGAAAATAACGGATATGCAGCCTATAAGGCAGCCAGCATGATAGAAAATGATGAGGTAAATTTAGGGGACAATTTTGTCCCCCTCGAAAAAAAGGAAGAATTATATGACAGTGCATTCATTCAATTTTCAGAAATGGAGAGAAAAAATCCTGATGATAACTTGGAGTACAGAATTGGAATGATGTACTTGAATGGTCAGGGAACAGAACAGAATAACGAAAAGGGAAAGGAATATTTAGAAAAATCTGCAGAAGCAAAAAATGTGTATGCAATGAACAAACTGGCAAAAATTTATCTTGAAGAAAAGAACGTTGAAATGTTACCTAAAGCGTTGGAATATCTAAAGGAAGCTGCAACAGTCGGAAAAAGTGACATGGCAATGTATGTATTGGGAAACGTATACAGTGATAATGAGTATGGAATGAAAGATAAACTGGAAGCTGAAAGGTGGTACAGGATGGCAGAAAAAGAAGGAAATGGATATGCAGCTTATAAGCTTGGAAAGTTAAAAATTGATGGTGGAAACATCAGAGAAGCAGTTGAGCATCTATCAATGGCAGACAATAAGTATGCATGGTACAAGTTGGGGAAAATATATTTAAATGAAAACGAGGAAATGTTTAATCCTGAAAAGGGAATAATGTACATGGAGAAGTCTGCAGAAGAGGGAAATTCATTTGCACAGTATCAGATTGGAAAAATATACAATGATGGAAAGTACATTGAAAGGGATGAAGAAAAATCCATGTATTGGTTTGGCAGGGCATCGGAGCAGAATAATGAATATGCTGCTTACCAACTTGGAAAAATTTATTATGACAAAAAGGACTATCCAAATTCAGAGCAACAATTTTTAAAATGCGAAAATGAAAGCATTAAACCATATTCAGATTATTACTTGGGTAGAATGTATCTTGATACGGAAGGTAAGCTCTATAATCCAAACAAGGGAATTGAATGCATGGAACGCTCAGCCGGGGCAGGCAATGACACGGCTGCGTTCATGCTTGGAATTACTTATCTGAAAGGAGAAGCAGTAAGACAAGATAAAACATTAGGACGGCAATGGATTGAAAGAGCTGCAGAAAATGGAAATGAATATGCATCGGATTTTTTGAAAAAAATGAATGATGGGAAAAATGCAAGTTTCAGATTAGGACACAGAAAAGCAATGATATTATCCAATGCTACCAGAGCACTAAAGAAAGCATTGAAAGAGGAATGGCAAAAGAGGCAGAATGAGAAGGAACACGAAAAACTTCTTGAGGAAAGCATTGATATTTAGAATGTAGAAATACAAGGGGACAAAATTGTCCCCTAAATTTATAAGAAAAACTTGACAATATATGGTCAAAGAAATATAATTGTATTGTCAAGACAATATATAGAAAGGAAGACGAAAAAATGAAAACAATTGCATTTATAAATAACAAGGGTGGCGTAGGAAAGACTGCTTCGGTAACATCAGTTGCACATATGCTTGCGACAAGATATAATAAAAAAGTATTGGTGGTGGATACGGACCCACAGATGAATACAACAATGATGTTCAGCAATGTGGACTTTGTAAGCATTTTCAATAAGATATATAAAGGTGGAATGGAGAATACGGCAAAAAACATAGAGACATTGCTACTGGATAGAAATGTAGACATACATGATTGTATCTTACATACAGATTATGAAAACTTAGACATTATTCAAAGTTGTTTAACGTTGTCGGAGGCAGAAGAAAGAATTAAGGGAGATGTTATTTCACCTCAACAGTTTAAACTTAAAAGACATTTAAAGAAAGTTGAAGACGAATATGATTATTGCATAATCGACACCAGCCCATCATTATCAATCATTAACATTAACGGATTGGTAGCGGCTGATGAAATTTATATTCCGCTTAAATGTGATGGAGGTTCGCTTCTAGGAGTGGCAATCATTATGAGCATAGTTGATGTTGTTAGAGAAAGTAATCCGGAATTAAAGGTAGGTGGAATGTTTTTCACACAGTGGAATGGAAGAAAGAATGTGTCAAAGGCAGTGTACGAATTGCTTAATGATTCTTTTGGCGAATACATCATTCCTATTTCAATAGCAACAAACAAGAACATTGAGGAAGGCAGCCTTATGCAGATTCCGTTGCTGGCTTATGATAATGGAAAAAACAAGTGCAAGGCTACAAAGGATTACATAGAACTTACAGAATACATTTTAAATAGAAAATAGCTTAATGAGACAAGGGGACAAAGTTGTCCCCTAAAAGGGAAAGGAGACAAAATGGGAAAATTCAGTGTTAATTCCATAAGAGGAAATGAAGACGGAAAAGGATTAAAGGTTGATGCAGTGGAGGGCGAAAAAAAGCTAAGACTTGGAGAAGGTCTTCTTAATGATGCATCAAAGGATGTTATCAAAATGAGAATAATTAATCTCGATAGAAATAAAATAAGGAAAAATTCAAAAAACAATTACAGTATCAAGGACATAGATTCGCTGGCAGAATCAATAAGGATTTATGGAATTGCTTCACCTCTTAATGTAAAAAAAATAAATGATAATGAATACATGCTTTTAGGTGGAGAGAGAAGAATAACAGCAATAGACAAACTGATAGAGGATCCAAATGTTCCGGAATGGAATGAAGATACATTGATACCATGTACCATAAAGGATTTGGATAAAATAAAATTGCCTTTGTCGGATGAGGCCAAGGAACAGTATGCTTTAATTACAACTAACAAGGAAGCTAGAAAATATACTGATGCAGACAGATACATTGAGGTTCAAGCATGGAAGAGAATCATTGATGAACTAAGAGCAAATGGTGTAGACACAATCAACATGGAAGATAAGGATATTCAAATCAAGGGAGAAAAGACAAGAGACATATTGGCAAGAACAACCGGAATGTCACAAGGCCAAATACAGAGATATAACAAGGTTGAAAACAATGCAACTGCAAATTTGATTAATTCTGTATTAGATGATGAAATAAGCATTGGTGTTGCAGAAAGAGCAGTTGATATTCTAACACCTAGAGAGCAGGACAGTCTGGCAGAGGCTGCAAGGTCACAGAAGATAGCTCCAATAGATGTTGATACCTTTAAAAAGGAAGAACCAAAGGAAGAATACACAGACAAGGTTAATTCAGATGTTGAAGAATTATTGGAGAATATTAAGAATAAGAAAATCTATTTTACAGAGAAGCAGGAAAGGGAATACACAAAGCTGATTAAAAAACTTGCAAATATTCTTAACAAATAATAAAATATAGAAAGTAAAAAATGTGGGTGACAATTTTGTCACCTACAATTTAATGAGATTAGGGTGACAAAGTTGTCCCCCTGCTTGGAAAGGATATACGATGGCAAGAATGAGAAAAAATGCTGTAGCATTTTCAAGCTATATTACGCAAGATTTAAAAAACATAATGGAGTTTTTAATAGAGAGAGAAGAAATAACCAAGGTTGTATTTATTAGAAAAGCAGTAAGATATTTTCTTAGTGGTGACAGGGTAATTGATAAAAGAGTAATGATACCAAGAGGTGAACCAAATTACATATCAAGAAGTGCTCTTATAACCAGTTACATTGACATTGACCAGAAGAAAGAATTGGAAGACATAGCATGGTCGCAAGGCTCTAATTTTTCTGCGGCATTATATCAGGCGTTATTAGAGTATAGCGCAATGATGATTACGATAGATGATACAGGTTTTGTTTACAAGAAAAAATAATATGATTTGACAGGGCTACAGAAATGTAGCCCTTAATGTTTATGAGGGGATACATATGCAAAAAAATTTTAAGCAACTTACAAGAGAACAACGAATTAAAATTGAGGCTTATCATAACTTGAAGATGCCCGTAAAGGAAATCGCAGAGCATGTAGGATGCCATTTTACTACAATATACAGAGAATTAAAAAGAGGTAAGACAACAAAAATATCAGGAAGTGATTGGAAGAATAAGGAAATATACAGTTACGATTTGGGGCAAATCGTACATGAAGATAATAAGAAGAAATGTGGTAGAAAAAGGATTCTGCAAGATGACATTGAATATATCGAGTATGTTGAAATGATGATATTGGATTACAAATATTCACCTGCCGCAATACGACAGGAAATCATAAGAGACAAATTGGACTTTAATACTAATGTATGTACTACTACAATATATAACTATATTAAAGCAAATATGTTTCCAAACATAGTATTGGCTGATTGCCCTTATAGAAAAAAGAAAAAGGTAAAACGAAAAAAACAACAAATCCAAAAGCGATATCCCAAAGGTACAAGCATTGAGGAAAGACCAGAGAAAATAGACAACCGGGAAGAAGTAGGACATTGGGAAATGGATTCAGTGGTTGGCCCGCAAGGCGAAGGCTCAAAAACATTACTTGTTTTGACGGAGAGAAAGACGAGAAAGGAAATAATCAGAAGAGTAGATAATCATACATCGCAAGAAGTTGTAAAAACATTGAACAGACTGGAAAGAGACATGGGAGAAAGGAAGTTCAGGGAAACATTCAAGACAATTACTGTAGACAATGGAACAGAATTTTCTGATTGGGAAGGAATGGAGAAAAGCAGGCGAAACAAAAAGATTCCCAGAACAAAGATATATTACTGCCATGCATACAGAAGTTGCGAACGTGGAAGCAATGAAAATCAAAATCGAATGATAAGACGCTTTTTCCCAAAAGGTACAAACTTTGATAACGTATCCAAGAATGCAATTAAAGAAGTTCAGAAATGGATGAATGACTATCCTAGAAAAATTTTAGGATGGCTTACGCCTGATGAACTTTATAATATGGAAATAAACATAAGCCCGTAGTCAATAACTGTTAGGAGACAATTTTGTCACCCTTTATAGAAAAGTAAAATTCAATTAAAAAGTCCAAGGGTGGAGTTTGGTCTTTTTTTATATATTCAAAAAGCAATAGCTATATAATGACGAAATTTTTATTTAGAAAAAGCAGAAAATGCATACAAAAAAGTTCTAAAAAAAATATTTGCATTTATTATTGACTTTGGCATTTTATATAGGAGAAATTAAAAAAATCTTGACAAAAATATTTATATAGTGTAACATAACAGAGCGATAAGTCATAACGCAAATCGCCCAGTTAGCTCAGTTGGTAGAGCAGAGGACTGAAAATCCTCGTGTCTCTGGTTCGATTCCGGAACTGGGCACTATATAAATATGCGGGTGTAGTTCAGTGGTAGAACACCAGCCTTCCAAGCTGGATATGTGGGTTCGATTCCCATCACCCGCTCTATTTTTTTGCCCGAAAGGCTGCCGTGCGAAAGAAAGCACGGTGGCTTTTCTTTTTATATTCCCCTTGTTGTATCTTTGTTCTTTTGTGGTAAAATTAAAAAAGAGTGTTGCGATTTTACGCAATGAAGAACGGAGGAATTAGATATGGCAGAAAAAGTTCAATTTACAAATTCACAGATGCTTAAATGGATGGAATATGTGGCAGATATGCAGGGAGTAAGTGCGGAGAAGATTAAGATGCTTAACACTTGCAGCAAGAGAAGAAATGTGTTGGCAACTATTGCAACACATAAGAGAGTTTTGATTTTTGCAGATTCTACATATCCTAACATGTTATATAAATGCTGGGAAGCAGGATATGGTGATTATGAAATGTACTTTGGTAAAGGGTACGAACCTTCTGAAATGAAGCATTGCAAAGTAAGCGATATGATGGACGGCAATTTAGAAGGACCAACGGTTATTTATATTGTTAATGAAAACACAAGGGAATCAATGATTTTCGGAATGAAGAATGATAATTTTTCATCAGGTATGGTTAAATATGTAGGTCATGAAATCCGTGCAGTTATTATGAATAAGCTTGAAATGGATGTAAGAGACACTGTTTTACTTGCAAATGCTGAGAGTATTGCAGTTGAAGCATCAATGGTAGCTTATGAAGGGGTTGTTATTGCAGCGGAAAGAGATGCAGGTTCACTTAGAACAATGGAAGAGAATGCTTCTAAGTTTGGTACCCATAATATTGAAATTATTCCTGAAATTACTGTTGAAGCATTGGAAAAACTTCCAACGCCAAGACTTGCTTTTATCGTGGCACAAGAAAGTACCATCGAAAATGATATAGTAACTTTATTAAAAGTAAATCCGAAGATTAAATTTATTATTTATACATTAGAATTAGATATTTTAGCAGATATTAAATACCTAATGAAGAAACATGGTGTAGATGTAACAGAAGTAATGCAGATAGCTGTGTCTAAGGTAGACAAGAATGGAGTATTTGTCGCACAGCCGGCACCATGGATGATTACATGTGAGGTAAAAGAGAAATAATATGAAGTTTTTGCTAGTTGCAATTAATGCAAAATACATACATTCAAATCTTGCAGTTTACAGCCTTAAGGCTTTTGCTGAAAAATATGGAAATAATAATAATGAAATAGAAATTGCAGAATATACTATTAACCAGTACAGTGATGATATTTTAAGAGATATTTATAAAAGAAAACCGGATGCAGTTGGTTTTTCATGCTATATCTGGAATATTGGAATGGTTAAGGAGATTGTTAGGGATTATAAGAAGATTTGCCCAAATGTGGATGTTTGGGTAGGTGGCCCTGAAGTTTCCTACAATGTGGAGCAGGTTCTTAGGGAGAATGAAACCATTGATTATGTTATGTATGGGGAGGGCGAGCTTACTTTCAAAGAAGTAATGGACAAGTATACTTTTAATGGAATCGGTATTGATGACCTTAAGGATATACTTGGCATAGGATATAGAAAGTCTAAAAGTTTAGAACATCAGATATTCGAATCAGAAACAGGAATACTTGATTGTTCAAAAAAACAGAGAATCCAGATTATAATCAACAAACCTCAACAGCCTGTTGATATGTCGGACATTCCTTTTGTTTATAAGGAGATGAAGGACTTTGAAAACAAGATTATTTACTATGAAACAAGTAGAGGCTGCCCTTTTTCATGCAGTTATTGTCTTTCATCCATTGACAAAAGATTAAGGTTTAGAAGTCTTGATTTGGTTAAGAAGGAACTTCAGTTTTTCATAGACAATAATACTAATCAGGTTAAGTTTGTGGACAGAACTTTTAATTGCAACAAGAAGCATGCAATGGAAATTTGGTCATATATTAAGAAACACGATAATGGTGTAACTAATTTTCATTTTGAAATTGCAGCAGATCTTATGACGGAGGAGGAGATTGCCTTAATAAGTGATATGCGACCGGGGTTGATTCAGTTGGAAATTGGCGTGCAGTCAACTAACGAGAAGACTTTGGAGGCAATTAATCGTAAAACGGACATTGAAAAAATAGCAGAGATTACGGAAAAGATACATCATGGTGGTAATATTCATCAGCATCTTGACCTTATAGCAGGGCTTCCATATGAGAATTATGAAAGCTTTAAGAGAAGTTTTGATCAGGTGTATGCAATGAAGCCTGACCAGTTTCAGTTGGGATTTTTGAAAGTTCTTTATGGCTCAATGATGAAGGAAAATAGTGAAAAATATGGTATGGCTTATAGTGGCAGGGCACCTTACGAAGTGCTTAAAACCAACTGGGTTAGTTTTGATGACATATTGAAACTAAAAGAAGTGGAGGCTGTTGTTGAGATATATTACAATAGTTTTCAGTTTGAAAATACAATAAGAAAGCTTAGTGAACTTTACGAATCACCATTTGAACTGTATGAACAATTGGGTAGTTTTTACCAGAGACACAGTGAAAACGGGGAGAAACATTCAAGAGTAAAGCGTTATGAATTACTTTTGAATTTTATTAAGAAGAGGAACTTTGAAGAGAATATTCAATGGGAGGAGCTTTTGACAAAAGATTTTTATTTGCGTGAAAATGCCAAAAGCCGTCCTGGATTTTCTAAAAACATTGAAAAATACAAGCATCAGATTAGAGAGTTCTTTAAAGGAGAAGAGGTTAGAACAATCCTTATGGATTATGAAGATTACGATTCCAAGCAGTTAGAAAAAATGACTCACGTTGAAGTGTTTGGAATAAATGAGGACAATCTTACATATATATTATTTGATTACAAACACAGAAATCCTTTGAATAAACAGGCTAAGCTGATTAACATAACAAAGCAGATAAAGAGATAGGAATTATGGTTAAAGATTATGTGTGTGTGGATATCGAAACATCCGGCGTAAGAGTAAAGTGGGACAAAATAATAGAGATTGGAGCAGTTAAGGTAAGGGACAGTAAGGTAGTTGATACTTTTTCGGAGTTGATTAATCCGGGACTGAAACTTAGTCCCCATATTACGGAACTTACGGGAATAACTGACGAAATGTTAAAGGATAAACCTTTTATAGAGAAAGTTCTGCCAAGATTTATTGAGTTTACCGGGGACGATGTGATTATGGGGCACAATATTATGTTTGACTATAGTTTTTTGAAACAGAATGCAATTAACCAGAAACTTAAGTTTGACAAAATGGGAATTGATACATTAAAGATTGCAAGAAAGACTTTGAAGGGACTTGAAAGCAGAGGCTTGGAATATTTGTGCAATTATTATGGAATAGCAGATGAAAACCATCACAGGGCATTTAATGATGCAGAGGTTACATCTAAGTTATACAATGTGCTAATGGAAAAGTTTGGGACAGAGTGTCCGGGATTTTTTGAACCTTATCAGTTAGTATTTAAAGCGAAAAAAATGCAACCTATTACTGACAGACAAAAGAAATATTTAAAAGATTTGATGGTATATCATAAGATTGAAATAAATTTTAATATAGATGAGCTTTCAAAGAATGAAGCGTCTAAAAAAATAGACAAAATTCTTTCAGAAAAAGGCAGAATTTTTGACTAGGACATTTTTGACAGTTATGGTATACTTTGTTAAAGAAAAAGTGGGTTATTAGACCACAGTTCACAATATTAACGTTTTTTATTAATATAATAAATGCTAAAATACCTAAAATTTGATTACACTGTAATCATTAGTTTATTGGGAAAAGGAGAATGGTATGAACTTTTTTTACAACAAGAAGAATCAGAGAATTATCGCAGGAGTAATAGCAGGCTTATTAATACTTGCAATGGTTATTACAACAGTATTTAGTGTATAGAGAAGGACTTGAGGAGGCTAATTTTGAAGGGGATTAAGAAAGTAGTTTTATTAATCGCATGTGTTATTCTTACAATGGGAACAGTGTGTGTATGGGCTGCTTCTGAGAATGCAGAAGAAAAGATTAAAAACGGTGTGTCAATTGACAGCGTTGATGTAAGTGGAATGACAGCAAGCGAAGCTACAAAAGCGTTGAAGACAGTTGTGTCAGACAAGACAGCTACAACAGTAACACTTGATGTTAATGGTAAGTCAGTTCAGACTACGTTAGGGAATTTAGGATACAAGTGGAGCAATAAGACAGTAGTTGATGAAGCTGTGAATACAGGAAAGACAGGTAACATTATAAAGAGATATAAGGATGGTCTTGATTTACAGCATAATGGCATGAAGTTTAATATTGAAATGTCATTTAATAAAGATAACTTAAAAAAGAAGTTGCAAACTATTTGTGCTGATTATGAAATAAAGGCGAAGAATGCATCTTTGGAGGCTACAGGTCATGGATTTAAGATTATAAAAGAGAAAGAAGGCGTGACTGTAGACTATGATAAGACTGTAGAACAGTTATATACATATGTAACAGAGAAGTGGAATAAGAAAGCTAACATAAAGTTAACTGCCACAACTACAGTTTCAAAACCTAAGTATACAACAGAGGATTGTGAAAAGGTTTCTAACGAACCAATGGGCAGTTATACAACAGAGTTTAGTGTAGGAAGTTCTTATGCTAATAGAAACTTAAACATACAGAATGGTGCTAAGTTAATTAACGGAGCAGTTGTTTATCCGGGAGAACAGTATTCATGTAATGAAAACTTATATCCGTGGACAGAGGATAACGGATGGCATCCTGCAGGTACATATGTTGATGGTGGCGTTCAGGACAGCTTAGGTGGTGGTATTTGTCAGGTTTCAAGTACACTTTACAATGCTTTGCTTAGAGCAGAGATTAAGGTTGTTAAGAGATTCCCGCATTCAATGGCAGTAGGATATGTTCCTTTGTCAGCAGATGCAGCTTTGGCAGGAGATTACAAGGATTTAGTATTTGAAAATGATACTGATGCGCCTATTTATGTTCAAGGTATTTATAATTCAGGCGGTTCAATTACTTTCAATATTTATGGACATGACACAAGAAAAGCTGGTCATTCAGTAAAATATGAAAGCAAGACTGTAAAGACTACACCTGTTAAAACACAGACTAAGAAGGATTCAAGTAAGCCTGTAGGCTATTCAGAAGTTGAATCTTCAGGTCATGTAGGGTATGTGGCTGAATTATGGAAGATTACATATGAAAACGGCAAGCAGGTTAGTAAGGAATTAATACATACAAGTACTTATGCAATGTCACCAACAATTGTTGTAAAGGGAACTAAGAAGGCTTCCACAACAACTAAGAAAGATGATAGTGATAAGGACCACAAGAAGAGTAGTGAAGAGACAACAAAAAAGTCAACTTCAAGTAAGAAATCAAAAAAATCAGAATAGTTAAATAAGGCGGTGAATTATGAATCCGGGAAAAGTTTCAGAAGTAACTTATAAAAGAGCTATTTTAAAGAATTTAAATTCCAAAAACGAAGGAGTTAAACCGGGAGTAAATTCTGCAAACATACAATTAGAAGACATTACGGCTGTAGTGTCTTCTAATTGTATATTAAAGACTTTTGACGGATGTGAAGAGTTTTATGTTCAGCGAAGTATTAACAGTATTTGCGAAAAGGGTGGCGTTCCAAAAAGTTTACAATTAAGCATTACAATGCCATTGGAATTTGAAGAAAAAGAAGTAAACAGAATGATTAAAAATTTTAGAAAGTCAGCAGACAGTCATAATGTGGAAATTAACCAGTGTAATGTTTATAGAGGAGCCACTGAAGGTCCAATTATTAACATTTTTATGATTGGAACAACAGGCAATTTACTAAAAAGTGATAGCATAAAACCGGGAATGGATGTTATAATGGCAGGAACACTTGCTATTGGTGGAACATCAGTTATAGCAGAAAGATATAAAGATAAGTTAGCAGGCAAGTTTTCCGGAAGATTTATTTCAGAATGCTTGGAATTGAAAGATTACACTAGTACCGAGAAAGCTTCTGCAATAGCAATAGATGCAGGAGCTGTGTATATGCACGCTGTTTCTGAAGGAGGATTGTTTAGTGGATTATGGGAAGTGGCTTCATGTGTGGATAAAGGCATTCAGGCAGATATTAACAAGATTCCTATTTGGCAGCAGGTTATTGAAATAGCAGAATTTATGGATATTAACCCTTATTTGTTGGAAGGTTCAGGTTCGCTATTGATTGTAAGCCCTGATGGTTATAAAATAGAAGAGTCACTAAACGCTAACGGAATCTATGGAGAAGTAATCGGAAAGATAACTGACAATAAGAACAGAGTAGTTATAAATGGCGATGAAACAAGGTATTTGGAACCTCCAAGAGGTGATGAAATATACAAATTTATTTAAAAAAGGAGATTGGCAATGAGAGAAGAGATTTTACGTTTAATTGAAAAAAATAGCAGAATTGACATTCATGAAATGGCGATTCTTTTAGGAGCGAAGGAGGCGGAAGTTGCCAACGCCATAGCGGATATGGAAAAGGAAGGTGTAATATGTGGATATTACACACTTATTGATTGGGATAAAACTAACGATGAAAAAGTAACAGCATTAATCGAAGTTCGTGTTACACCACAGCGTGGAAGCGGATTTGATGAAATTGCAGAGAGAATATATAAATTTGAAGAAGTTAAGGCAGTTTATCTTATGTCAGGTGGTTTTGACTTTACAGTTATACTTGAAGAAAAAACAATGAAAGAGATAGCCCAGTTTGTATCAAGTAAGCTTTCTACTTTAGATTCAATTTTGAATACAGCAACACATTTTGTATTGAAGAAGTATAAAGACTACGGAATGATTTTAGATGAAAAACAAAAAGATGAAAGGATGTTAGTGACACCATAATGAGAGATCCATTATCAAAAGTAACAAAGGAAATTAAACCATCAGGCATTAGAAAGTTTTTTGACATTGTAAGCGAGATGAAAGATGCTATTTCACTTGGCGTAGGTGAGCCTGATTTCGATACCCCTTGGCATATTAGAGAAGAGGGGATATATAGTCTTGAGAAAGGACGTACTTTTTATACATCTAACTCAGGTCTTAAAGAGTTAAAGATGGAGGTATGCAATTACCTTAAAAGAAAATTAGATGTAGATTATGATTATAACGGCGAAGTAATGATTACTGTAGGTGGTAGTGAGGCCATTGATATTGCGATGAGAGCAATGCTTGATCCGGGTGATGAAGTTTTGATTCCACAGCCAAGCTACGTTTCATATGTTCCATGTGTTGAATTAACACATGCTGTTCCTGTCATTATTGAATTAAAGGAAGAGAACGAATTTCGCTTAACTAAGGAAGAAGTTTTAGAAAAGATAACTGACAAAACTAAGATTTTGGTTTTACCTTTCCCTAATAATCCAACAGGTTCTATTATGGAAAGAAAGGATTTGGAAGATATTGCTCAGGTTTGTATAGAAAAAGATATTTTTGTATTATCTGATGAAATTTATTCTGAATTATCTTACAAGGAAGAGCATGTTTCAATAGCATGTATTCCGGGAATGAAGGAAAGAACAGTTTTGATTAACGGTTTTTCAAAGGCTTATGCAATGACAGGTTGGAGACTTGGTTATGCGTGTGCACCAAAGGTTATTATGGATCAGATGGTTAAAATCCATCAGTTTGCAATTATGTGTGCACCTACAACAAGCCAGTATGCAGCAGTTGAAGCATTAAGAAACGGTGATGATGATGTGGCAAGAATGAAGGAGTCATACAATCAGAGAAGAAATTATCTTGTTCACGAATTAAGAGATATGGGACTTGATTGTTTTGAACCATATGGAGCATTCTATGTATTCCCAAGCATTAAGAAGTTTGGACTCACATCAGAAGAGTTTGCTACAAGATTGCTAGAGGAAGAAAAGGTTGCCGTAGTTCCGGGAACAGCTTTCGGTGATTGCGGAGAAGGTTTTCTTAGAATATCATATGCATATTCACTTGATGATCTTAAGCTTGCCCTTGGCAGAGTTAGAAAGTTCGTTGAAAGACTGGAGCAGAAGTAGACTATAAGCTTACATGATTAGCAGATGCACATTAGTGTACAGTTTTGTTAGACAGAATGGAGATAGGTTATGAATGTTATATTATTAGAGCCTGAAATCCCACAGAACACAGGTAACATAGGACGAACATGTTGTGCAACAGGTACAAAGCTTCATCTTATTGAACCTATGGGATTTAGAATAAATGAGAAGAATCTTAAGCGTGCAGGAATGGACTATTGGGATGATTTGGACGTGACTATTTATGATAGTTTCAAAGATTTTATGGATCAGCATCCGGGAATAAAGATTTGGATGGCTACAACTAAGGCTCCACACCGATATACAGATGTAGAGTTTGGACCGGATGATTATATAATGTTTGGAAAAGAAAGCGCAGGAATACCGGAGGAGATTTTGGTAGATAATGAAGATACATGTATTAGAATCCCAATGAATCCGGAGATTAGATCATTAAATCTTGCCAATTCAGTTGCAATTGTACTTTATGAGGCATTAAGACAGAATGATTTCCATGGAATGCAGATGGAAGGTCACCTTCACAGACTGCAGTGGAAGGAATAATATAATCAGGCACAAATTGATTATAGAAATAAAAAATAAATTATAAAGCATTTAGACTATTAAGTAACAATGTAAAAAATAGCCTAAATGCTTTTATTTTTTTGTGCATTATAACGTTTTTAGAGATTGTGGTCGAAAAATCTTTAAACTTCTGCTAAAATGTTTTATCGAAAGTAAAAAAAGGAGGATTTGACAATGTCAAACAACGAAATTGGTAACTCAGCAGTATATGATGCCAGAGAGTTGGGAAAAGGAAAGATGTTTCTTTTAGGTTTCCAGCATATGTTCGCCATGTTTGGTGCAACAGTTTTGGTACCACTTTTAACAGGTCTTGATGTTCAGACAACATTACTTATGGCAGGGCTTGGAACTATTCTTTTCCATATTTTTACAAAATTACAGGTTCCGGCATTTCTTGGTTCATCTTTTGCATTTCTTGGTGGATATACAACAGTATCAGGAGCTTTTGGTGACTTTGGAGTAAAAGATTCAGCCCATATGCTTCCATATGCATGTTTAGGTGTAGCTTGCGCAGGACTATTATATTTAGTTTTAGCGTTGCTAATAAAGTTAGTAGGTGTTAAGAAGGTTATGAAGTTCTTCCCACCTGTTGTAACAGGTCCTATTATTATTGCTATTGGTCTTTGCCTTGCACCATCAGCACTTAATAACTGTGCAACATGTTGGCCACTTGCCGTCGTAGCGCTTGTTATCGTAATATTATTTAATATCTGGGGAAGAGGAATGGCAAAGATTATTCCTATTCTTTTAGGTGTAGTTGGAGCATATTTATTCGCCCTTATTTTCGGAAACGGATTAGGTTTATTAGGCGAAGCAGGTCAGGTTGATGTAAAAGCTATTGCTGATGCAGCATGGATTGGTCTTCCTGTTCATATGGACGAAACAATTTTTGCAATTGACTGGAACAACAGCTCAGCAATTATTTTTGCTATTACAACAATGGTTCCAATTGCCATTGCAACAATGATGGAACATATCGGTGACATTTGTGCCATCGGTGCTACAGTAGGAAAAGACTTTATTAACCGCCCGGGTCTTCACAGAACACTTTTAGGTGACGGACTTGCTACAACATTATCATCAATTTTTGGTGGCCCTGCTAACACAACATATGGTGAAAACACAGGTGTACTCGCTCTTTCAAGAGTATATGATCCAAGAGTAGTAAGAATTGCAGCTTATCTTGCAATGTTATTCTCATTCTCACCTAAGTTTGCCATGATTATTCAGGCTATGCCATCAGGTATCGTTGGTGGTATTTCATTTATGCTTTATGGAATGATTGCAGCAATCGGTGTTCGTAATGTAGTAGAAGCACAGGTTGACTTTAAGAAGAGCAGAAACGTTATCGTTGCAGCTATTATCGTTGTGTGTGCTTTAGGTATCAAGTTTAGTTCAGGAATGGGCGCAGATGTATTAAGCGGAGTTGACGGAGCAGTTTCATTCTCAATTGGAGGAGTAGTAATCAGCCTTTCAGGACTTGCAGTTGCATCAATTGCAGGAATTATCCTTAATGCAGTATTCCCAGACAAAGATGAAGTGAACGATGTAACAGAATCCAAATAATAAATTAATGTAATTACAGTGTCAAAAGGTCCTATCCCAATTATTCCAGTACAAAAAGGGAAAGGTGAATTGGAATTTTGATATTTTAATTAAGTATCACAAAAAAATGGATGCCAGCAAACAATAGGCAGATTTTCGAAATTTTGCGAGTATAGTGTATAGCGATAAAACTACTGTCCGAGCGAAGCGAGTTTAGTTTTTCGCTGTACGATAGACGACGGAGCAAAATAAGAAAATCAACGTGTTTGAGGGCATCCATTTTTTTGTGATACGACAAGTGGCAAATTACCTGTTAATGGTAACAATTCCTTTGTTAGTCTGTATCAATCCTTCATCTTTCATTTTCTTTAATTCTCTACTCATGGCACTTCTGTCAACTGAAAGATAGTCCGCAAGGGCAGTCATTGTGAAGGGAAGCTTGAAAGTATTGCTTCCGGATTTCGAAGACAAAATTTCAAAATAATTATTTAAACGGTCACGTATGGTTCGACCACTTAAAACTTCAAGATGTTCACAGATAGATCTTGTCTTATCTGAAATTATAACAAGAATATTATTAACTAACTGGCTATGATGTGGACAAGCTTTCGAGCATCTTTTTATAATGTGTTCATAATCAATAAAACGAACAACGCAGTCACATGTAGCTTCAAGAGAAATGTTTTCAGGACAGGCATAGTGATAAAAGAGCTGACCGAAAAGATCACCACGACATAATTGCTCAAGAATAGTCTGGGTTCCGTTAGGAAGAAAATGTATAACCCTTGCGCTACCTGACTCGATTATACCTACCCCTATATTGTTGTCGTCATAGAAGCAGATAACTTCTCCGGATTTATAAGTTCTGGTATACGTTTTAAAACAGTGCATCATTTCAGCCTGTTGCTGTTCTGAAATATTGTAAAACAAATCTGTTTTTTTTATTTCCATAAATAAACTCCAATCTATATTGATATAACTATTGTATAAAAATTTTTATCATGAATATGTTGCAAATGCAACAGAAAAATAAAAACAATCATCATATAATAAGAATGTAAAGAAAATATATACCAGGATTGCACTTTATAAAGTGAAAAACGTTAAATTTTAAAAACGAAAATAATTCCTTCTTAACGTTGCAAAAAAAAAGATAAAGTGTTATATTATTCACAGTTAGTGAAAATTACTTTTATTGTGTCTAGTTGCGTCTTTTTGACAATTAAACACGGCACTGGCTAATATTTTTGAGAGGTGTATGATATGGATACAATAACATGCATTAAAACAAGAAGAAGTGTTAGAAAGTTTAAACAGGAATCAATATCTAAGGATATTATTGAAGATTTGGTTTTGGATGCTTCGTATGCGCCTTCTTGGAAGAATACTCAGACAACACGATATATTGCAATAACAGATGCTGAGATTAAAGCTAAGCTTGCAGAGGAATGTTGTGCAGAGCATAACAGAGGAATTATTAATGGAGCACCACTTCTTATTGCTACATTAATAGTGGACAAGCGTTCAGGTTTTGAGAGAGATGGCAGTTATTCCACATCTCGAAAAGATTGTTGGCAGGCATTTGACAATGGCATTGCTACACAGACATTGTGTTTGGCAGCTAATGACAAAGGCTTGGGAACAGTAATAATGGGATTGTATGACATCGATAAAGCAGAAGAGATTATCGGGGTTCCCGAGGGACAGTTACTTATGGCACTTGTTGCTGTAGGTTATCCTGATGAAGAACCTGGTGTTCCAAAGAAGAAGACAGTAGATGATTTATTAAGCTATCGTTAGTCATTCACTATATTTTATGCTTTACATTTATTTTTAGGAGGAAAAACAAGATGAGAGAAGAATGGAAAGGATTTACTACAGGCGAATGGGCAAAAGAAGTCAACGTCAGAGATTTTATCCAGAAGAACTACACACCATATGATGGTGATGCAAGTTTCTTAGCAGGTCCTACACAGGCAACAACAGATTTATGGAATCAGGTACTTGATCTTCAGAAACAGGAAAGAGCAGCAGGCGGCGTACTTGATATGGATACAAAGGTTGTACAGACAATCACATCACACGGCGCAGGTTACTTAGATAAAGATAAAGAAACTATTGTTGGTTTCCAGACAGATAAGCCTTTCAAGAGAGGTCTTCAGGTTAACGGTGGTATCCGTATGGCAATGAAGGCTTGTAGTGACAATGGATACGAAGTAGATCCAGAAGTTGTAGATTTCTACACAAACTACAGAAAGACTCATAACGCTGGTGTATTTGATGCTTACACACCAGAAATCAGAACATGTAGAACAAACCACATCGTAACAGGTCTTCCAGATGCTTACGGACGTGGACGTATCATCGGCGACTACAGAAGAGTTGCATTATACGGTGTTGATACACTTATCACAGATAAGGAAGCTCAGAAAGCAGCTACACCTACAGAAATGAGACCAGAAGTTATCCGTGATAGAGAAGAATACTCAGAACAGATTAGAGCTCTTAAAGAATTAAAAGAATTAGGTAAGATTTACGGATTTGATATTAGCAGACCAGCTCAGAACGTACAGGAAGCTATTCAGTGGATGTACTTCGGATACCTTGCAGCAGTTAAGGAACAGAACGGTGCAGCTATGTCATTAGGACGTACTTCAACATTCATCGATATCTATGCTGAAAGAGATTTAGCTAACGGAACATTTACAGAAGAACAGATTCAGGAATTCGTTGACCACTTCATCATGAAGTTAAGATGTGTTAAGTTCGCAAGAACACCTGAATACAACCAGATTTTCGCTGGTGATCCAGTTTGGGTTACAGAAGCAATCGGTGGTGTTGGTATTGACGGACGTCACATGGTTACAAAGATGTCATTCAGATATCTTCATACATTAGAAAACTTAGGTGCAGCTCCAGAACCAAACCTTACAGTTCTTTGGTCAACAAGACTTCCACAGGACTTCAAGAAATACTGTGCTAAGCTTTCAATTGAATACTCATCAATGCAGTACGAAAGTGATGACTTAATGAGACCAATCAATGGTGATGACTATGGTATCGCTTGTTGTGTATCTTCAATGAGAATCGGTAAGGAAATGCAGTTCTTCGGAGCTAGAGCAAACCTTGCTAAATGTTTACTTTACGCTATCAACGGTGGTGTTGATGAAAAGACTAAGGTTCAGGTAGGACCTAAGTACAGACCAATTACAGCAGAATATCTTGATTATGATGAAGTAATGGAAAGATATGAAGACATGATGAAATGGTTAGCAGACGTTTATGTTAACGCTCTTAACATCATTCACTACATGCATGATAAATATTCATATGAAAGAATCCAGATGGCTTTACATGATGCTCATGTAACAAGATGGTTCGCAACAGGTGTTGCAGGTCTTTCAGTAGTAGCTGACTCACTTTCAGCTATTAAGTATGCTAAGGTTAAAGCTATCAGAGATGAAGATGGAATCGTAGTTGACTATGAAACAGAAGGTGACTTCCCTAAATATGGTAACGATGATGACAGAGTTGACCAGCTCGCAGTTATGATCGTTAACAAGTTCATGGGTTACTTAAGACAGCACTTCACATACAGAGATAGTATTCCAACACAGTCAATCCTTACAATTACATCAAACGTAACATACGGAAAGAACACAGGTAACACACCTGACGGTAGAAAGATGGGACAGCCATTCGCACCAGGTGCTAACCCACTTCATGGTAGAGATACACACGGTGCTGTAGCATCACTTGCATCTGTAGCTAAGATTCCTTTCGAAAACGCTAGAGATGGTATCTCAGATACATTTACAGTAGTTCCAGATGCACTTGGAAAAGACTGTGACGTATTTACAGGTGACCTTGACGCTGATGCACTTGGTCTTGATATTGATGAAATCATCAAGCAGCAGCAGTTATAATAAATATAAATAAAAAGGAAAATCAGAATGTCAACAGGAATAATTCATTCAACAGAAAGTTGCGGAACAGTAGACGGACCGGGCGTGAGATTTGTAGTGTTCTTTAAAGGGTGTCCTATGAGATGTGCGTATTGTCACAATCCTGACACATGGTCAATGGAAGGCGGTACGGAAATGACCGTTGATGAATTGCTTAAAGAATATGAAACAAAGAAATTTTTCTACAAAAGTGGAGGTATTACTGCCACAGGTGGTGAACCCATGGTTCAGATTGATTTCCTTACTGAACTGTTTACTGAAGCACATAAGCGAGGAATTCATACCTGTCTGGATACATCAGGTGTAACATTTAGACCTGATGATCCGGCAAATCTGATGAAAGTAGATAAATTGCTTGAAGTAACCGATTTGGTTATGCTGGATATTAAACATATTAATCCGCAGGAACATTTAAAACTTTGCAAGCAGCCTAATGATAATATTTTGGCTTTTGCAAAATATCTTGATAAAAAAGGTATTCAGATGTGGATAAGACATGTTGTTGTACCACATATAACTTTAAATAAAGAGTACTTATATGAATTAGGACTTTTCATTGGAAAGTTAAAGATGGTTAAGGCTTTGGATATATTGCCATATCATGATATGGCTAAGCCAAAGTACGAGAAACTTGGCATGGATTACCCATTGAAGGATATAGAGCCTGCTACCAAAGAAATGGCAGTAGCTGCTCGAAAAATAGTGTTGCAGGGATTTAAAGAATCCAGAATTAAGTTATTACAAGAGAATAAATAGGAGGTAATAAAAATGGCAGCAAGCGAAAAACAGATTGATAATTTAGTTTCTTTAATAGATGGATATGCACAGGAAGGTGGTTACCATCTTAATGTTAACGTATTAAACAGAGATACATTACTTGATGCTCAGAAGCATCCAGAAAAATATCCACAGCTTACAATCCGTGTATCAGGATACGCTGTAAACTTCATTAAGTTAACAAAAGAACAGCAGGATGACGTTATCCACAGAACATTCCACGGAAGTCTATAAGATAACGAAAAGAAATGATCCTTTATCGCCATATCGGGGTTTCCCGGTATGGCGATTTTTTCTTGCTAATTAATGAAAAGAGTTTATAATTATAAAAAGAGTGTCTTACTCAAATATATAGTAAAAGAGGCGAGAATTATGCATAATATAGTTTCAAAATTACTTATTTACGGAAATATGCCTAAAGATTCCATTCTTATGGAACTTAGTGACATTATTAGAGAATATAAAAGTGGTGACTATAAGAAAGATGAAATAATCACTAGGATATATAATCAGATTAAGAGAATTCTGGAAGTATCAACAGATTATGCTTTCGATAAGAATTTGTGGCACAACTATCTTACATATTTATTAATAACAAATGAGAACCCATTTAGCTTAACATGTGAAAAGGTTGGAGCAAGTGTGGGAACAGTAAACAGTTTTGCAAAGAATGACTTTAAGCAGTTCAAGGCCTTATTTGATTATGACTTTAAGCCAATGGAAGAAGAGCTTGGTATTGACTGTTTTACAAAGATTGAAAATTATCAGGCAATTGGGAAACCTGAACTTATGTACAATAAGAATGTTAGTGAAAAGGTTAGAGATTTAAGCGAAAAGCTTGAAAGCGCTAAGGATGAAGAAGAATTTTTTGATTACGTAACACAGTTTTATAAAGATTATGGTGTTGGAATGTTTGGTCTTAATAAGGCGTTCAGAATTTCAGACAACAATGGCAAGGTTGAATTCCAGGCTATTAATAATATGGAAAAAGTTATGCTTGATGACCTGGTTGGATACGAAATTCAGAAAAAGAAACTTGTTGATAATACAGAAGCTTTCGTACAGGGAAGAAAGAGCAACAACTGCTTATTATTTGGTGACAGCGGTACAGGTAAATCTACAAGTATTAAGGCTATTGTTAACGAATACTATGATCAGGGACTTAGAATGATCGAAATATACAAGCATCAGTTTAAAGACCTTTCTAACGTTATAGCTATGATAAAGAATAGAAACTACAAGTTCATTATTTATATGGATGACCTTTCATTTGAAGAATTTGAAATTGAGTACAAGTTCTTAAAGGCAGTAATTGAGGGGGGCGTTGAAACAAAACCTGAGAATATTTTGATTTATGCAACATCTAACAGAAGACATCTTATTAAAGAAACATGGAATGACAGAAGTGATGTTCAGGTTGATAATGGAATGCATAAGTCAGATACTATGGAAGAAAAATTATCACTTGTACATAGATTTGGTGTTACAATTAACTACTCAAAACCTACACAGAAGGAATACTTTGATATTGCAATTGAATTGTGTAGAAGATTAGGTGTTGAACTTAGTGATGATGAAATCAAGGCTGAAGCAAATAAATGGGAATTAAGCCATGGTGGAATTTCAGGTAGAACAGCACAGCAGTTTGCTAACTATCTGGCAGGTCAGCAGAAATAATAATTATTATGTGTGGGTAACTTTTCAATAATAATCAACATATGTAGATAAATCTTGCAAGGTTGTTAAAAAAATTAACCTTGCAAGATAAAAGAAAAATAAAAAATAAAAATTTTTTGAAAAAAATTAAAAAAGTACTTGCATTGTTATGGTGACTATGCTAGAATACTTTTTGTCGCGAGACATTGGCCCATCGCCAAATGGTAAGGCACTGGACTCTGACTCCAGCATTTTCAAGGTTCGAATCCTTGTGGGCCAGCTTTAAACCACTTCGTTATGAAGTGGTTTTTTTCTTTCTAAGATTATCAAAATTCATTTGTAAAGCTAAGAATATATTTATAGTCTGTAATCCTGTATCCTATTTTATACAACTGCTTGGATTGAAAGCATAGAAGTTCTTTTTGTCCATGTCTTCAGTTACCATTCGTAGAGCTTCGCCAAAACGTTGAAAATGAACAATTTCTCTTGCTCTTAAGAATTTAATAGGTTCTCGAACATCACTTTCTTTTACAAGAGATAGGATATTATCGTATGTTTTTCTGGCTTTTTGTTCCGCAGCCATATCTTCTATAAGGTCTGCAATAGGATCACCACAAGATTGGAAGGTAGTAGCTGAGAAAGGAACACCTCCGGCAGACTGTGGCCATACGCCCAAAGTGTGGTCGACATAGTATTTCTCAAAGCCTGCAAGGTCAATATCATCACAAGGAAGGTCTTTTACAAGCTGGGAAACAATGGAGCCGACCATTTCGAGATGCCCAAGTTCTTCCACCGCAATATCGTTGATTAAACCTGCAACTTTAGGGTTTTTCATTGCAAATTTCTGTGACATATAACGCATTGCGGCCGCTGATTCTCCGTCAGGACCCCCATACTGACTCAAAACTATTTGAGCAATTTTTGGACTTTTGATTTTAATATTTACAGGATACTGTAATCTTTTTTCATAATTATACATTAGCAGTTACCTCCTTCCCAAGGCATAGGACCTTTATTCCAGTCCCAATAATCCTTATTAGCTACATCATATGCCGAAAGAGGTCCAAAATTGTGGGTGTACATTTCCCACGCCTCTTCCCGCATTTCTTTCGCCTTGTGATAGTATTCAAGGGCTTCCATGCAATTGGGATGTGTATCAAGGAACAGCTTTACGTCATCCATTGCAAAACTTGCCTTAGTAATAATATCCATAAGTTTTTCTTTACTCATATCACATTTCATCGTCCACATCCCCTTCCAACATAAGGTTTATAAAGTTCCTTGAATATGGTTCCACAGCCTATAGCCTGGTCAATGTCATAAACATCCTGCCATTTTTGCCACGGAACAAAACACATACCGGGAGCCATATGGTCGACATGTTCTGTTCCACGGTCACAACCCTCATTGTTCCGTTTCATATTGCAACAACAACCCTGATTATCATAAGTCATATTGCAACCACATCTATGGTTATCATTTCCGACACTATGATTCATAGTATTGCGTTCCATACCACGATTTGGGTTATCCATTTTTCGTTCTCTCACATTGTTGTTCATTTCACATCCACATCCCTGTTCAGGCATAGGTCTGCCACATGGCATCATTCTGTTGCAATTACCACGATTATATCTTCCGTTTCTTGGCGTATTCATATTGTTATGATTAAAACAATTTGCGTTTTGATTGCAATTGTTGCAGTCCATAAAAATCTCCATTTTCTTTTTGTTCTACAGTATTATTCTATGCATAAAATAATTTGGTGTTAAATAAAAATAAAAAAATAAAATAAATGCAATATTTTTTGAAAACCCTTCGTTTAATATGTAAAGACACAAGGAAAGCTAGCAAAATAAAGTGACTTTGAAACAACAGTAAGGAAGACTATGAAAAATCAGTAGTAAATTAAGAAGGATACACAAACAAGGAGGTAGGAGCTATGAGGAAAACATCAAAATTTTTATTTGCAACAGCTATGGCAGTAACTGTTTTGGCATTGGCTAATCCATCACCAACAGTAATGGCTAAATCAAAAGGGAAAAAATCAAAGGTAGTATACACACTTAAAAAAGGCACACTTACAATCTCAGGAAAAGGTGAAATGCCCAAGAAAATGACTTTCAAAAATAATAAGAAAGTTAAAAAAGTAGTTATTAAAAACGGTGTAACATCAGTTTCAGACAAAGCATTTTATAAGTGCAAAAACTTGTCAAAAGTAACAATTGGCAAATCGGTTAAGAAAATAGGAATTGATAGTTTTAATGGAACAAAAATTAAGAAAGTAACAATTCCTAAGAAAGTAAAAGAAATCGGTCAGGATGCTTTTGAAAATTGTAAGCAGTTAGAAAATATCACATTACCAGGAAAGTATACATTAAAAAAGAAAAAAGGTGATGACGCTTATGCAACAATTATGGGCGGTTCAATGGCTGACACAGTAACTTTTTCAACAAGTATTGATTTAAAGACAGTTACATATGTTAATTCTAATGTTTTTGATGTTAGTGCAAATGACAAGAATTATACATCAAAGTCAGGAATGATTTACACAAAGGACGGAAAAACTCTTGTAAGAGTATCAGCAGGAACAAAGGAACTTTCAATAGATGAAGGTTGTGAAACATTTGCATTACAGTCAATTCTCTATGCAAGACATTTTGATGGAGATGATTATGTAGTTTGTGACAAACTTGAAAAGATAAGGATTCCGGCATCAGTTAAGAAGATTGATTATAATGCATATCAGGCAGGAGATTATCATGAAAGATTTGATATTGGAAAGGATATAGTAATTTCAGGCGCAGACTTAGATGGAGAAAGTGTTGTGAACCTTTGCAACCGTACAAACCTTTCTACATGGGAAAATATTGCAAAGCAGGTTCCAAGTATCAAAGTTGAGAATGGAATGTATATTTCAAAGGACAACGTTTTAATAGGCTATGAAGGAAAAAGTGAAAAACTTGTTGTTCCTGAAGGAATTACAACAATTGCCAACAATGTTATAAAAGGCGAAGGATACAATCCTGACAGCAAGATTGCAAAGGAGATTGTTATTCCTGATACTGTAAAAGTAATAGAAGACAGAGCGTTCTTTAGCAGATATAACCTTGAAAAAGTTACATTGCCAAAGAATCTTACAGAAATAGGTGATTATGCATTTTTTGAATGCAACATAAAGGAAATTGAAATACCTAATGCTATTACAAAATGGGGCAAAAATGTTTTCTCAAGTTGTGCACTTGAAAAAGTTACAATTCCAACAAATATAAAAGAAATCCCAGAGGGAATGTTTGATGCATGTTATAAATTAAAAAATATTGTGATTCCTGATAATATCGAAAAAATAAATGAGGGTGCTTTTTGGGATTGCAGAAACCTTGAAAGTGTAACAATAGGAAAAAATGTAAAGAGTATTGGAAAGTATGCATTTCAAAATACAAAATTGACAACAATTACAATTCCGTCAAATGTACAAAAAATAGATTTTAATGCATTTTGTGGCTGCGATTCTTTGGAAAAGTTTGTAATTGAAGGAAAGACAGATATTGCCAATGGCGTATTTGATAACACTTCTAATGTAGTTTTGGATTACAGATTAGGAGCACAGTATAACAAAACAAGTGTACAGATAAATAATTTTAAAAGAGACAAGAAAAATTATCTTAAAGTAAAGGCTTCATGGGCTAAGGTTAAAGGCATAAGCGGTTATGAAGTAAAAGTTGCAACAGACAAGAAGTTCAAAAAGAATGTTAAAAATGTAAAAGTAAATGAAACAAAAACAACTGTAACAGTTAAGCAGAAAGTTAAAAATGTTTACAATATAAAGAGAGTCTATGTTAAGGTAACTCCATACACATATGTTAATGGAAAAAAAGTGTATGGAAAATCACAAACAGACTTAATGAAATAAACTAAGATTATAATGGCTTAACAGCAACAAAACCCAGAAAAACTTAATATTATGGTAATAACCCGGGAAATCAGAAAGGTAACAAACAAGATTTCCCGGGTATTATATTTTGTATAGAAGAAATATAACTGTTGGTTTTTGTCAGAAACTGGGGTATACTAGGTTTCGTGGAATAAAGTTTTGGAGGTAATTATGAGAAATTGTTTAGTTGCACAGTCTGGTGGACCGACTGTGGCTATTAACTCAAGCTTGGCGGGAGTAATTCAGGGAGCAATCGACAGCAAAAAGTTTGACAAGGTTTACGGCTCTCTTAATGGTGTACAGGGACTTTTAAATGGATGCCTTATGGATTTGACTGAAAAAGTTGAACAGGTGCCTATGTTTATTGAATTGTTAAAAAAGTCACCTTCTATGTATTTAGGTTCATGTAGATATCAGTTACCTGATTATACAGAAGACGATGCACCATATGCATATATTTTTAATAAGTTTGAAACATATGAAATAGATGCATTTTTCTATATTGGCGGAAATGATTCTATGGACACGGTAGACAAGCTTAACACATATGCAAAAGCTGTTGGAAAGGATGTTAAGATAGTTGGTATTCCTAAGACTATTGATAATGATTTGTGTATTACAGACCATACACCGGGCTATGGTTCAGCAGCAAAATATGTGGCATCTACTTTACTGGAAATAGGTCACGACACATCAATTTATCCAATTAACAGCGTAACTATTGTAGAAATTATGGGACGTGATGCAGGGTGGCTTACAGGGGCTTCAGTCCTTGCAAGAAATAAATATAATCATGCACCTCATCTTATTTATTTGCCGGAAGTTGCTTTCGATGAGGCTCAGTTTATTGAAGATGTAAGAGAGGCAATTAAGAAATACAATAACGTTGTAATTGCTGTTTCAGAGGGAATCAAAAATGCAGAAGGAAAGTACATTAGTGCCACATCTGCAGTGGAAGATACTTTTGGACACAGCCAGTTAAGCGGAACAGGAAAGTGCCTAGAATATATTATTAAGCAGAATCTTCAGGTAAAGGTTCGTTCTGTTGAAATTAATATTTTGCAAAGATGTGCTGCACATATGTCTTCTATTACAGATATTGGCGAAGCATTCAGACTTGGGCGTCACGCAGTTGAAACTGCACTTGAAGGCAAGTCAGGCGTTATGGTTACAGCAATCAGAAAAGCTAACGAACCATATAGTGTTAAAATGGGAGACACAGATGTTAAAAATGTGGCAGGCCTTGTAAAACATGTTCCAAGAGAATGGATTAACGAAAGAGGAAATGATGTAACACAGGATTTTGTTGATTACGCATATCCGCTTATTCTTGGAGAACCGGTTGTTAAGTATGAGAGAGGAATTCCTGATTATTTGGATGTTTCTCATTTGTATCCTAATAACTAAAGTAGAGAACAAACTTCACAATAATTTTATAAAAGTGCAAAAACATAGTTATATTAGCGAATATTAGTGTTGCAATACTACCGAAATGGGTTATAATATAAGCAGTTGTTTAAAAATTAACAATGAATGAATTTTACGGAGGTACATTATGTTAGTATCAGCTAAAGAAATGTTAGAAAAAGCTAAAGCAGGCCACTATGCAGTAGGTCAGTTTAATATCAACAACCTTGAATGGACAAAGTCAATTCTTTTAACAGCAGAAGAATTAAAGAGTCCTGTTATTTTAGGTGTATCTGAAGGTGCTGGAAAGTACATGACAGGATACAAGACAGTAGTAGGAATGGTTAACGGAATGATGGAAGAACTTGGAATTACAGTTCCAGTTGCTCTTCACTTAGATCATGGTTCATATGAAGGATGTTTAAAGTGTGTTGAAGCAGGATTTTCATCAATCATGTTCGACGGTTCACATTATCCAATCGAAGAAAACATCGAAAAGACTAAAGAATTAGTTAAAATCGCTAACGAACACGGTATGTCACTTGAAGCAGAAGTTGGTTCAATCGGTGGTGAAGAAGACGGTGTTATCGGTAGGGGTGAATGTGCAGATCCTGATGAATGTAAGGCTATTGCTGATTTAGGAGTAACTATGTTAGCAGCAGGTATTGGTAACATTCATGGTAAATATCCAGCAAACTGGGAAGGATTAAGCTTTGAAACATTAGCAGCAGTTAGTGAAAAAGTTGGTAATATGCCATTAGTTCTTCATGGTGGTACAGGAATTCCTGCAGACCAGATTAAGAAAGCTATCTCACTTGGCGTTTCAAAGATTAACGTTAATACAGAATGTCAGCTTTCATTTGCTGAAGCTACAAGAAAATACATCGAAGCTGGTAAGGACTTAGAAGGAAAGGGATTCGATCCTCGTAAGTTACTTGCACCAGGTGCTGAAGCAATCAAAGCAACAGTAAAAGAAAAAATGGAACTTTTCGGTTCAGTTGGAAAAGCTGAATAATCCATACAAAAATAAAGCAAGAATACATGCCCCGGCAAAAGCCGGGGTTTTTCTTTTGGCAGGAGGAGATTCCTATACATAATGATATAATTGATTATTTTGCTATGTTAGATAATATAATCAAAAATCACTTATATAATTCTTGATTAAAGTTTAAAAAGTATTTATACTTTACTAAGAAAGGTTATGATATGAAAACTAACAAAAAAGAATTAGGAAAAGAACAGAATACAAAAATAGAATCTGAAAAAACAGAAAATAATAAATCAATTGAAACAGATGAAAAAAATTCTACAACAATTGAAGGGAAAAAACCAAGCTTGGATGACTTATCACCTAAGTCTAAGAAGTTTGCAAAAATTTATAATGCTGTAAGATTCCTTGTGATTATTGCGGCAGGAGTAGCCTTGATTTATGCGTCTTACAGCCTGACAGAATCTTATTTGAATTACAAGGATGATGAGAAGAAGTATGCAAGTCTTAACGATATGTTTGTACAGGATGCTAAAGGGAATACAGGCTCAGATAGTAGTGCCGGTTTAAATGGAAACAAAGCTTTAAATAATAGCGAGATTTCAGACAGCAATTCAACTGCCAATAGCACAAATTCCAATACTTCAAACACAGGCTCAAGCACCACAAGTTCAAACAGTTCAAGTTCAGACACCTTAAACTACAGCGCTGATAGCAAGAAGTGGGTTTGGAACTATGATGCCATGCTTAAGTATAATGATGAGGCAAAGGGGTATATTAAGTTAGACGGTACAAGAATACAGTATCCGATTTTTGAACATAGTGATAACAAGTATTATTTAAAGCATGGTGCAGACAAGATTTATAATGGAGCAGGTGCGATTTTTATTGACTATAGAACAGCAGGTCTTGAAGGAGATATGTGTATTTTGTATGGGCACAATATGCTTGACGGTTCTATGTTTAAAGAAATTATGAATTTTAGAGATAAGGATTTCTGCAAGAAACATCCGACTTTTGATATTTATATTGGTCGTAAGCATTACATTTATTATGTTTTCTCTGTTTTTTCGGGAAAAGACGTTGATGAGAAGATTTACCAGTATGGTTTTGAAAATAAAAGCGATTTCCAGAGCTGGATTGACAGAGTTTACAGCAAGAGTACATACAAGTTTGATACAAGAAAGCCAACGACGGATGACAAGATTATTATGTGTTCAACATGTGTGGACGACTATGGAAACAGACAGCTTGTTTGTATGTACAGAGGGGAAGAAGTTGTGGATTAGGGACTTTCACTTAATTTTATTAAGAAAAAGGTTTAAAAAATTAGATAAATACTCATATGCTATTGATTTTTGTAAAGAAATGATGTAAGTTATGACACGTACAGAGCAAAAAAGCTCAACCGCTAAATGAGATTAAGGACAAGGACGTTCTTCAAAAATGAAGTTTGGAGAAGTGTCCTTTTTTTATAAGTGACGTTCATTAGTGTATTTACTATCATAAATGCCATTTATGAAACTTTAAGATGAAATTGTTAATTATATTTATTATAGCGGACGAAAAATTTGTTGTATAGGAAAGGAACAGAACTATGGGAGTAAACATTGAAAAAGTTTTTGGGGAAAACGTATTTGACGATGCAGTAATGAAAGTTCGTTTACCAAAGAGCGATTACGAAACAGTTAAGAAACTTATGTACGAAGGCGGTGAAATCACAGAAGATTTAGCAGATGTGGTTGCACAGGCAATGAAGGAATGGGCGTTGGAAAAAGGTGCTACACACTTTACACATGTGTTCCAGCCATATGTAATTTCAGTAGGAGCTGAAAAACATGATTCATTTGCTTCTGTTCCAATAGATGGAAAAATCGAAAACACATTTACAGGAAAAGATTTATTAATGGGTGAACCTGATGCTTCATCTTTCCCTTCAGGTGGTTTAAGAGCTACTTGCGGAGCAAGAGGATATACAGCATGGGATATTACATCACCTGTTTATGTTAAAGAAGATACCCTTTGTATTCCAACGGCGTTTTGCTCATATACAGGGGAATCACTTGATACAAAGACACCATTACTTAAAGCGATGCATGCAGTAAGTAAGCAGGGTGTAAGACTTATGAGATTATTCGGTGATCAGGATACTAAGAGAATTTTCTCTTATGTAGGACCTGAACAGGAATACTTCTTAGTAGACAGAGAAAAATATTTAAAGAGACCTGACCTTATGTATTCAGGACGTACACTTTTTGGAGCAATGCCTCCTAAGGGACAGGAAATGGACGACCATTACTTTGGAGCAATTAAGCCTAGAGTAAAAGCTTTTATGGAAGATATTAACGTTCAGTTATGGAAATTAGGTATTACAGCAAAAACAGAACATAACGAGGTTGCACCTGCTCAGCATGAAATTGCACCAATTTTTTCAATTTCAAATGTAGCATTAGACAATAACCTTTTAGTAATGGACGTATTAAAGAAAACAGCTACAAAGCATGGTCTTGTATGTTTATTACATGAAAAACCATTTGATGGAATCAATGGTTCAGGTAAACATAATAACTGGTCGCTTACAACTGATGACGGAATTAACTTGTTTAAGCCAGGTAAGAAACCTGAAGAAAATAAATTATTCCAGTTAGTACTTGCCTGCACAATGGCAGCAGTTGACAGACATGCAGTATTATTAAGACTTGCAGCATCAAATACAGGTAACGATCACAGATTAGGAGCTAACGAAGCACCTCCAGCAATTATTTCAATGTATCTTGGTGATCAGGTTGGAGATATTGTAGAGCAGATTCTTAAGAACGGTAAGGCTACTTCAAGTCTTTCATCAGGAACACTTGAATTTGGTATTAAGAAACTTCCAGTACTTGAAAAAGATCCTACAGATAGAAATAGAACATCACCTTTTGCATTCACAGGTAACAGATTTGAATTTAGAATGGTTGCTTCATCTAACTCAATTGGTGATACAAATACAGTGCTTAACGCAATGATGGCAGAAGCATTTAGCGAAGCTTGCGATGCCCTTGAAGGAGCAGCAGATTTCGATAAGGCAGTTGAAGAATATACAGCTAAGTTAATGAAAGAACATGCAAGAATCGTATTTAACGGTAACGGATATTCAGAAGAATGGCCAATTGAAGCTGAAAAGAGAGGACTTCCTAACTGCAGATCAATCGTTGATGCAATCCCTGCATTAGTAGACGATACAACAGTTGCAATGTACGAGAAATTCAACATTTTATCAAAGGCTGAATTGGAAGCAAGAAAAGAAATTCTTTTTGAACAGTATGCAGGCGTACGTAACATTGAAGCATTAACAATGGTTGAAATGTCAAACAGAATCATTATGCCGGCAGTTACAAAATATACAAAGGATCTTGCTGATACGGTTATCGCTGTTAAGGAAGCAGGAGCTGACGCATCAGTTCAGGCTGGATTATTAGGAGAAATCTCAGCTAAGTTAGCTGAAACAAAGAAAGCTACAACAGCACTTGCTGAAATTGTAGAAGAAGCAAAAGCTAAGGATGACAGCAAGGCAATTGCAATATCATACAAGGACGACGTAATGGCAGCTATGGCAGCTTTAAGAAAGCCTGTAGATGAGCTTGAAGTAATTATGCCTAAGGAAGTATGGCCAATGCCTACATATGGTGATTTAGTATATGAAATCGATAAATAAAAGGCAATAACAATAGAATAATTTTGTTAGAGCAATACAAATAAAGTAGGGATACTGTTTTTGAGTAAAGACGGTATCCCTATTTTTTGTGCTATAATGTTAAAAAATCTTATTTCACCTGAGATTGATAAAGGTGAAATAATGAGCTATATCTGTTGCATAAATGCTAATAATTGTATAAAATAATATCTATGCGATTAAAAAGAAAAGGTGAATAAATGAAAACAATATTAGATATTATTTTATTATTAGTAGGATTTGTGCTTCTTATAAAAGGAGCAGACTATTTTGTAGACGGAAGTTGTGCAGTGGCGAAGAGACTTAGAGTACCATCAATAGTAATCGGACTTACAATTGTGGCAGTTGGAACTTCCCTGCCGGAACTTGCAGTAAGTACATTTGCAGCAGTTAAACATTCTAATGCCATAGCACTTGGAAACGTGGTAGGTTCTAACATATTTAATCTTTTGATGGTAATTGGTATTACTGCATTATTTAAAGATATGTTAGTAAAAAAATCCATATTAAAAAGAGAAATGCCACTTTTGCTTATAATATCAGTACTGTTAATATTTTTGGCAGGAGATATTTTATGGTTTGGAGGAATAATTAAGAAAAACAACATTTTCCTATTTGAAAATGGATCAACAATGGTAGGAAATGTTAACAGAATTGATGGTATATTATTGCTTGTACTTTTCGTAGGATTTATAGCCTGGACTGTAAGTTATGCTTTAAAAGAAAGAACAGAAGAAGATTGTACCGATGAAGTTATAATGCTTTCAAAAAGAAAAAGTGCAATTTTCATAGTTGGTGGTGCAATTGCCATAGCGGTAGGAGGACAAGTTGTTGTAGACAGCGCAAAGAGTTTGGCTCTTGCAGCAGGAATGTCTGAAACATTGGTAGGACTTACAATTGTAGCAATGGGAACATCACTTCCTGAACTTGTAACATCAGCAGTTGCAGCTTCCAAGGGAGAGGCAGACCTTGCAATAGGAAATGTTGTAGGTTCAAACATTTCAAACATTCTTTTAGTACTTGGACTATCAGCGGCAATTTCATCAGTTGGAGTTACGGCAATGAACTTCGTGGACATAATAGTTTCATTGGCTGCCACAATTATCGTGTTTATTGTTGCATCAACACAGAGAACAATTAAGAAGAAAGAAGGAATCTTTCTTGTAATAATTTATACATTCTATATGGCATACATTATTTGCAGACAGATTTATGGATAAAAATGAAAAAAGAGCTTCACGTTTCGTGAAACTCTTTCCGTGCAAAAAGGATGCAACGCACGCATCCTTTCCGCAAATATATTCTAATAATAAAAAAGGGAGGGAATCGGATTAAATCCGATTCAAAAAAATTATGAAAAAACATAAACAAATGATTAATTTCTTTTGTTTATGTTTGTATTATAATTTTAAAACGTGAAAAAAGAGTGTTTTACGTGTAAAAGAAATATGAACAAAATGTAAAAGTTAAAGGAGATATTAAAATGGCAGAAAAAAATCCAATAGTAACAATTGAAATGAACAACGGAGATGTTATGAAAGCTGAACTTTATCCTGAAGTTGCGCCTAACACAGTTAACAACTTTATCAGCCTTGTAAACAGAGGATACTATGATGGAATTATTTTCCACAGAGTAATCAGAGGCTTTATGATTCAGGGTGGAGATCCTGAAGGAACAGGTATTGGCGGACCGGGATACTCAATTAAGGGCGAATTTACACAGAACGGCTTCAAGAACGACTTAAAGCATGAACCGGGCGTACTTTCAATGGCACGTACAATGATGCCAAATTCAGCCGGATCACAGTTTTTCATAATGCACCAGACATCACCTCACCTTGATGGTCAGTATGCTGCATTTGGCAAAGTAATCGAAGGAATAGAGGTAGTAAACAAAATTGCAGACGTGGCAACAGACAGAATGGACAAACCATTAGAACCACAGGTAATGAAAAAAGTAACAGTAGAAACATTTGGAGTAGACTATCCGGAACCTGAAAAATGCTAAAAAACATAATTATTGAAAAATAATTATAGAAAAGGCAAAAATCAGAACAAAATTAAAATAAGGAAGTAAAAAACATGGCAAAGATAACAAAAGACATGATAATCAAAGATATCATAAACGTAAACATGGGCTGTATTCCAATCCTCTTAAATGAAGGAATGCACTGCGTAGGATGCCCTGCATCACAGGGAGAAACATTGGAAGAAGCATGTATTGTACACGGACTGGATGCAGATGTACTTGCAAAGAAATTAAATGATTTCGTAGTAAGCGTAGACGGCGAATAATAGAAACATATCTAAAGAACATCGAAGGGAGCATACAAGTTGTGCTCTCTTTTTATTTGATTTATATTGTGTCGGCAGAGAAAAAACACCTTCAAACACGTTGATTTTATCATTTTACGCGTTACTGCAAGCGGTGCATGAATTAGTGAAAAAAAGAGCCGCACAAATGCGACTCTCCTGATATCTTTAGTATATGTAGGAATTATAAAGCTACGTCACCAATAATTCCGTCGATTACGTAATAAGCTTTCATGTCTTCAGGCTTAATGTAGATAGAAACTGACTTCATATCCTTCTTACCATTCTTTGCTGTGTAATCAGCCTTTATAGCCTTTTCGATTGCAGCAGTATCAAATTCCATACCTGAGAACTGAACATAAATGTTGTTTTCAACTTTAGCAGCCTTAGCAGGTGCCTTTTTAGCAGTTGTAGCTGCTTTCTTAGTAGTTGTAGCTTTCTTGGCAGCCGGTTTCTTTTCAGCAGCTTTAGCAGGTGCCTTATCTTCTTTCTTAGCTACAGTCTTAACTTCTACAGCCTTTTCAACTTTTTTAGGTTCAGCTTTTTTTACTTCAGCTTCTTTCTTAGCTTCAACCTTAGCTTCTTTCTTAGGTTCAGCTTTAGTCATTGCTGCTACTACAGGAATCTCTACTGTATTGTCTTTCTTAGTAGCAACAGGTGTTGTTTTTTTCTTTGTGTTTGCCATAACAAAATTCCTCCTTAACAAACTTTCGGGAAAACTAATTTCCGTATCTTCCATATTTAATACAGATCCCGAATTTACAATTAACTTATATATTTGTTAATTATAATGGTAGGTCGATACTAAGTCCGTAATGTCAAGTTAAGAAATTTATCAACCAAAATAATAAATGCATACCTCACAATAATACAACTTTTGTGAAAAATATGCAATCTTTGGGAAAAAGTTTATGAAAATATTACAAGATATATTAACTAATATATGCTTTTAATAAGGAATTGGTTAATAAAAATTTAATTAAAAAGTTAAATGTTAAAATCTAACAATAAAAGAAAAAAATTAGCTGAAAAAAATTAAGCATTTTAGGCATAAAATATATGACAAAAAATTGACATAGACTGTAATATTTGTTACAATTTTTAAAGACGATGACGAAATTTGACAGGAAAATTCGAAAAATCAGAGAAGGAACCATTAATGGATAGCAATAGATTAGAGAGAAAAAAGAGAATAGAGAGAAACAGAAAGAGAAGATTATACAGAAATGTTAATAATCTTATGTACGCCGGCATTTTTGTTATGGCAGCAATCATTACAATAGCTGCAGCAGTTAGCAGAAATAATAAGATTGAATATGTAGATACAGCTCAGATGGCATCAACAGAGTCAATCAGAGTTAACAATAGCAATACAGACAAGGTTGCAGCTAAGGCTGAGGAAACAACCAAGAAATCAAAGAAGAAGGTAGTTACAACAGAAGAGGCAGTTGAGAGTACAACATCAGTCGAAGCTGAGACAACAACAGAGCCTGAAACCACTACAACAGGGGAAAATAACCTTGAATTAGGCGGAAGAATTAAGATTACGGCAGATACGTTGTATGTAAGAGAGGAAGCTTCAGCAGACAGTTCAGTGCTTGGAATGGCATCAACAGGCGATGAGTTCTACGTTCTTGGAAAAGAAGGGGACTGGGTTTTAGTCAACTATCAGGGTAATGATGGTTATATCAAAGCAGAGTTTGCCCAATCAGCAGATTAATATTTATGTAGGATAATAAATCTTGAGTATAATGTATAAAATAAAATATACTTAGGGTTTATTTTTTTGCGTTTAGATGATAAAATTGCATAAAATGAAATGAAAGGAAGATGAGTATGAGCTATATTGCTTGGCTTGTAGTGTTTGTTGTTTTTGCAGCACTTGAGTTGGTATCACTTGGTCTTACCTGTATATGGTTTGCCATTGGAGCTTTAGCCGGATGTGTGGCAGCATTGCTTGGAGCAAACTGGATTGTTCAGGCAGTTGTTTTTCTGGTAGTTACCATGGTGGTATTAATATTAATAAGACCATTTGCCATTAAGTATGTAAACAACAAAGCTGAAAAGACTAATGTTGAATCAATGGCAGGTAAACAGGGAAAAGTTGTTGTGGAAATTGATAACATTAACGCAAAAGGAATGATTAAGGTAGACGGTATGGAGTGGACAGCCAGAAGTGTAGATGGAGAGATTATTCCTAAAGATTCATTAGTTACAGTTGTGTCCGTAGAAGGGGTAAAAGCTATGGTCAGAAAGGCCTAGTATACAAGGAGGTAGAATATGATATTTTTTATTATTTTAATCGTGTTGGCAATCCTATTGGTTTCAACATGTGTAAAGATTGTGCCACAGGCGCATTCATTTGTTATTGAAAGATTAGGTGTTTACAAAGAAACATGGTCAGTGGGACTTCATTTCAAAATTCCATTTTTGGATAGAGTATCAAGAAAAGTTAATTTGAAGGAACAGGTTGCAGACTTTGAACCACAGCCTGTTATTACAAGAGATAATGTTACAATGCAGATAGATACAATTATTTTCTATCAGATTACAGATCCAAAGCTTTATGCTTATGGTGTTGAAAATCCAATTGTGGCTATTAAGTCTTTAACAGCTACAACACTTAGAAATATTGTAGGTGATCTTGAACTTGATGAAACTCTTACTTCAAGAGAGACAATCAATGCTAAGATGCGTACAGAATTAGACGTTGCAACGGATCCTTGGGGAATTAAGGTTAACAGAGTTGAGCTTAAGAACATTATTCCACCAAGAGATATTCAGGAAGCAATGGAGAAACAGATGAGAGCTGAACGTGAAAAGCGTGAACAGATTCTTAGAGCCGAAGGTGAGAAGAAATCAGCAGTTCTTATTGCAGAAGGTAAGAAAGAAGCAGCTATTCTTAATGCTGAAGCTGACAATCAGGCAGCAGTTCTTAAGGCCGACGCAGAAAAGAAGAAGAGAATCCTTGAAGCCGAAGGTGAGGCACAGGCTATTCTTAGTGTCCAGAAAGCTACAGCAGACGGTATCAAAGCCATTAAGGAAGCAGGAGCTGATGAGGCAGTTCTTACACTTAAGAGTCTTGAAGCTTTTGCAGCAGCAGCAGACGGTCAGGCTACAAAGATTATTATTCCATCTGAAATTCAGGGGATTGCCGGTTCAGTAAAGGCTTTGGCTGAAGTTATTAAGGATTAAGACTTAATTTAATTTTTACTAATAAGGAAGAAATATGTTTAACGAGAAAATGGTATTGTGCGGTGCTAACGCATACGACAAAAAATATTATTTAAATGAGCAGTTTTCCAACCTGCCGGAACAGATTAAACAGGAATTGCAGATTATGTGTGTTCTTTTTACGGAGGAAGTTGGAGGAATACTTGTTCTAGAATATGATGAGGAAGGCAATCTTCAGATTATAACAGAAGCTGATGAAGGGGATTTGTTATATGATGATATTGGCTGTGGACTAAAGATAAGACAGATGCAAATGGAAAAAAGAGATTTACTGGAATCTTTAGAAATGTACTATAAAGTTTTTGTATTGGGAGAAGAAATATAATGTTACTTACTGTTGATGTTGGAAATACTAATATAACACTTGGACTATTTAAGGAAGATAAGGTATTTGCCACATTTAGAATGAATACCCAGATGGTGAAAACATCTGATGAATATGGTTCAACAATAGCCGAATTAATAGCGAGAAAGAATATTAATATTAACGAGATTGAGAATGTTATTATTTCATCGGTAGTTCCTAAAGTTATGTATTCCTTAAATAATGGTATTATTAAGTATTTTGGAATAAAGCCTATAATTGTAGGCCCGGGGACAAAGACAGGAATAAGAGTTAAGAGAACTGATCCGAGGGAACTTGGTTCAGACCGTCTTGTGGATGTTGTGGCAGCATATGAATTATATGGCGGACCTTGTATTGTAATAGATTTTGGCACAGCTACAACTTATGATTTGGTTGGAGCTGACGGTACTTTTGAAGCAGGAGTTATTTCGCCGGGAATAAAGATTTGCACAAAGGCTTTGTGGAATGAAACAGCTAAGCTCCCTGAAATTGAAATCAAAAAGCCTGAAAGCATTTTAGCTAAGGATACAATTTCATGTATGCAGGCAGGTATTGTTTATGGATACATCGGTCAGACAGAATATATTATTGAAAAGATGAAAGAGGAAAGCGGTCTTACAGATGTTAAGGTTGTTGCCACAGGTGGTCTTGGAAGAATAATATGGCAGAATACAGACAAAATAGACATATATGACAAGGAATTAACTCTTCAGGGAATGAGAATTATTTACGAGAAGAACAAGAATAATAAATAAGCTTGGAGATTAATTATGAAAATAGGCAATGTTGAAATTGAAAATAGTTTGGCATTGGGACCAATGGCAGGTGTAACGGACCTGCCATTTCGTCTGCTTTGCAAAGAGCAGGGATGTGGCATGCTTTACACGGAAATGGTAAGTGCCAAAGCTATTTTGTATAAAAATAAAAATACAAACATATTATTAAATATTGATAAGGCTGAGCATCCAATAGCTGTTCAGCTTTTTGGCTCTGATCCTGACATTATGGCGGAAATCGGTGCAAAGGTTGCAGAAGGTCCTTGTGATTTTATTGATATTAATATGGGGTGCCCGGTGCCTAAGATTGTTAACAATCATGAAGGTTCTTATTTGCTTACGCAGCCTAAACTTGTGGAAGAGATTCTTACAAAAATGGTTAAGGCAATAAAGAAGCCTGTTACAATAAAGGTTAGAAAGGGCTTTAAAGACGGTGAAATTCAGGCACCTGAGATTGCAAGAATTGCGGAAAGCTGTGGCGTATCAGCAATTGCCGTTCACGGAAGAACAAGGGAGCAGTATTACAGCGGAAAAGCAGACTGGGACGTGATTAAAGAGGTAAAAGAGGCTGTGAAAATTCCTGTAATTGGTAACGGTGATATTTTTTCTGCAAAAGATGCAAAGGCAATGAAAGAATATACCGGATGTGACGGGTTAATGGTTGGAAGAGCCGCAAGAGGAAATCCATGGATTTTTAAACAGATAAAAGAGTATCTTGAAAATGGAATTATTGTAGATAAACCGTCTTCAACAGAAGTACGCGATATGGTTTTGAAACACGCAAGAATGCTTATTGATTACAAAGGTGAATATACAGCAGTTAGGGAAATGCGAAAACACATAGCCTGGTATACACAGGGCCTGCCACATTCTGCAGAGCTTAGACGCAGATGCAATGAGATTGTGGACTGGCAGTCCCTAGAGGAGCTAATTAAATCAAAATTATAAGGTTTTATAGGCTTTTTGTACACTTTTTCGGGGCTTTAACATTGACAATAAATGGTGGTTGGGCTATTATAAAGTGTAAAACTATGAACGAACATGTAGATGGAGGAAGTAAAAATGGCAGATGCAAAGAAGAATATATTGACATATGCAGGTCTTCAGGAATTAGAAGCAGAATTAGAAGATTTAAAGGTAAATAAACGTAAAGAAGTAGCACAGAAGATTAAGGAAGCCAGAGAGCAGGGTGACTTATCAGAAAACGCTGAATACGATGCAGCTAAAGATGAACAGAGAGACATTGAAGCAAGAATCGAAGATATTGAAAAGATTCTTAAAAATGTTGAAGTTGTAGCTGAAGCTGATATTGATGATACAAAGATTAACGTTGGATGTCATATCATCATTCATGATTTCGAATATGATGAAGACCTTGAGTTCAGCATTGTTGGTTCAACACAGACAAACAGCTTAAGTGGAAAGATTTCTAACGAATCACCATTAGGTCATGCACTTATTGGACACGAAGTTGGAGATATTGTAGAGGTTGAAATGGGCGATACAGTATCAAAATATAAAGTTCTTGATATTAAGAAAAAGAAATAAATTATACTACTTTAAGGAGTTTAAGAAAATGGCACAGCAGAATAAGAATGAACAGCAGGTTGACGTTAATCAGCTTTTAAAGGTGCGTCGTGAGAAGCTTGCTGATTTACAGGAAAGAGGAAAGGATCCTTTCCAGATTACAAAGTATGATGTAACAAACCATACTACAGAGATTAAGGATAACTTTGAAAAGTTTGAATGTGAACATGATGAAGAAGGAAAGCTTGTTAAAGATCCTGCAAAGCTTGTTTCAATTGCAGGTCGTATTATGCTTAAGCGTGTAATGGGTAAAGCTTCATTCTGTAATGTTCAGGATAAAACAGGAAATATTCAGGTTTATGTTGCAAGAAATGAATTAGGTGATGAACCTTTTGAAGAATACAAGGATTTCAAGAAGATGGATATCGGTGATATCGTTGGTGTTAAGGGATATCCTTTTGTAACAAAGACAGGTGAAAAGAGTATTCACGCTACAGAAGTTACTCTTCTTTCAAAGAGTCTTCAGATTCTTCCTGAAAAGCATCATGGCCTTACAAATACAGACCTTAGATACCGTCAGAGATATCTTGACCTTATTATGAATCCTGAAGTTAAGGAAACATTTATTAAGAGATCAAAGATTATCAGTGAAATCAGAAAATACTTAGACGGACAGGGATTTATGGAAGTTGAGACACCTATGCTTGTACACAATGCAGGCGGTGCAGCAGCACGTCCATTTGAAACACATTTTAATGCTTTAGATGAAGATGTTAAGCTTCGTATTTCATTGGAACTTTATCTTAAGAGACTTATCGTTGGTGGTCTTGAAAGAGTTTATGAAATTGGACGAGTATTCCGTAACGAAGGTGTTGATACAAGACACAACCCTGAATTTACACTTATGGAATTATATCAGGCATACACAGACTACCACGGCATGATGGATTTAACAGAAAATCTTTACAGACATCTTGCTGAAAAAGTTTGTGGAAGTGCTAAGATTGAATATAATGGCATTGAAATGGATTTAAGCAAGCCTTTTGAAAGACTTACAATGGTTGATGCAGTTAAGAAGTATGCCGGTGTTGACTGGAATGAAGTTGAAACAGTTGAACAGGCTAGAGAACTTGCAAAAGAACATCATGTTGAATTTGAAGAACACCACAAGAAGGGTGATATCTTAAACTTATTCTTTGAAGAATTTGTTGAAGAACACTTAGTACAGCCTACATTTATTATGGATCATCCAATTGAAATTTCTCCTTTAACAAAGAAGAAACCTGAAAACCCTGAATATGTAGAAAGATTTGAATTTTTCATGAATGGTTGGGAAATGGCTAACGCTTATTCAGAGCTTAACGATCCAATTGACCAGAGAGAAAGATTTAAGGCTCAGGAAGAATTATTAGCACTTGGTGATGAAGAGGCTAATACAACTGACGAAGACTTTATGAACGCACTTGAAATTGGTATGCCACCTACAGGCGGTATCGGATTTGGTATTGATAGAATGTGTATGTTGCTTACAAACGCAGCAGCTATCAGAGATGTTTTATTATTCCCGACAATGAAAAGCTTAGACAGCCCTGTTAAGGAAAATAAGGAAGCTAAGAGTGATGAAGCAGAAAATTGCGACCAGAAAGCGACTGTTGAAGAAAAGATTGATTTTTCAAATGTAAAGATTGAACCTTTATTTGAAGAAGAAGTTGATTTTGAAACATTTAGCAAGTCAGACTTTAGAGCAGTTAAGGTTAAAGAGTGTGTTGCAGTACCAAAGAGCAAAAAACTTTTACAGTTTACACTTGATGATGGCACAGGCGTAGATAGAACAATCCTTTCTGGTATTCATGCATATTATGAACCGGAAGAATTAGTTGGAAAGACATTGATTGCAATCACAAATCTCCCACCAAGAAAAATGATGGGAATAGAATCATGTGGTATGTTACTTTCAGCAGTAAATAACCTTAAGGATTCAGAAGATGAGGAACTTCATCTTGTTATGGTTGATAACCATATTCCGGCAGGAGCAAAATTATATTAGAATAAGAGAACACGCTAAAGAAATAGGACTTTCCGATATAAAAATGAGGAAGTCCTATTTTTTATAATGATATTCAATTGATGGTTTATTCCATACGGGAATAAATCTTCATCAAATCTTTATTTTTTTCTGTTAGGTTATATTTCAGTAAGAAATGAAATATGGAAGGAAGGATAGTAAAGATGGAAATGATGTTACAGACACAAAATCTATGTAAATATTTTAGAAAACAGAAAGCGGTAAATAATGTTTCACTTAATATCGAAAAGGGACAGATTTATGGACTGCTTGGACCGAATGGCGCTGGTAAATCTACCACATTGAAAATGCTGACCGGTATGATGAAACCAACTGCAGGAAAGATTTACTTTGATGGAAAACTTTTGGATAGGAAAGATTTATCAAAAATAGGAGCGTTAATTGAAAATCCGCCTATTTATGAAAATCTTTCCGCCAGAGAGAATTTGAAGGTAAGACAATTATTGCTTGGTACAGATGAAAACAGAATTGATGAGGTCTTGCAGATTGTATCACTTACAAACACCGGAAAGAAGAAAGCAGGACAGTTTTCTTTGGGGATGAAGCAAAGACTAGGCATTGCAATGGCATTGCTTGGAGAACCGGAACTTTTGATATTGGATGAACCTACGAATGGATTAGATCCAATAGGCATCGAGGAATTACGAGAGCTGATCCGGTCTTTTCCGGAACAGGGAATCACTGTAATTCTCTCCAGTCATATTCTCTCAGAGGTACAGTTACTTGCAGATAAAGTCGGGATTATTTCAGGTGGAATCTTAGGATACGAAGGAGCATTAAAGCAGGGAGATAATCTTGAAGATTTGTTTATGAATGTGGTAAGAAAAAACCAGAAAGCAGGTGAAATCCATGGTTAATATTATAAAAGCAGAACATCAAAAAGCCAAAAGAACCATGCGAAAAAAGTTTATCTGGGGATTTCCTCTTCTTACATTTGTCATGGCATTTATATTTACTCTTGGGATGACAAATGCTTATGCAGAAAGTGTTTGGAACTGGTGGTATACACTTTTGCTGCCGGGGATGATTGCTCTATTTTGTTATCTTTCTGTGGCGCAGGAGAAAAAGATAAAATACTATCATTTAATGACTATTCCCACAGACAGAAGAAAATTGTTGCTGGGGAAAATTATTTATATTGGGTACATGATTTTGTTTTCTAATGTGATTGTGTTTGCAGGAGCAACGCTTGGAGGCTTTCTTCTAACGACACATGTTCCAGTTGGAGGAGCGTTGATTGCAGTATTGTTTCTGACGGTTTCTGAGTTATGGGAGATTCCGGTAGCTTTATTTTTAAGTGAACGATTTGGAATGATTGTAAACCTGTTCGTCTGCCTATTTATTACCGTCAGCGGTGTGGTAATATCACAAACCAGAATCTGGTATGTACTTGTTTCTGCAATCCCTATGCGAATGATGTGCCCGTTGCTTCATGTTTTACCAAATGGACTTGCCGCAGAAGCAGGGAATCCTCTTTTGGATACGGGAGTCATTGTTCCGGGAATGTGTCTCTCAATCATCTGGTTTGTTTTTGTAACGGTTCTGTTTTTGAAATGGTTTGAGAGAAGAGAGGTGAAATAAGATGATTGGAAGATCTCTTAATGCAGACTTGCGAAAGATGAAAGGAACATCTGTGATTCTGGCACACTTACTGATTCCGATTATAACCAGCGTTATATTTTTAATATATTACTTTTTTTCACCATGGAATGAAAATATGAAAGTGATTGCATTTTATCAGGCAATAGGAGCAGGACTTCCGGTACTTATTGGAATTTTTACAGCAAGTGTGATGGAACAGGAACAAAATGCAGGTGATTTTCAAAATCTGTTGTCTTTACCGGATAAACCTGCAGCATTTTTATCGAAACTGTTGATGCTACTGGTTTTGTGTCTGTGCTCTATCCTATTGACAGCAATCATATTCGGAATTGGATTTGGAAGAATCGCATCAAGCGATATCGAAATCATGAAAGGATGTATATTTGCAGCATTGCTGCTGTGGGGAAGCAGTGTTCCACTTTATCTGTGGCAGCTGAT
>ERZ773216.172-NODE-172-length-88342-cov-9.161145_pt1 | contig 88342 bp, 82 predicted proteins | sample MGYA00511259_ERZ773216 | MGnify/ENA primary metagenome ERZ773216 (study PRJEB29015, sample SAMEA2737764) | human gut metagenome | biome: human gut; feature: human-associated habitat; material: faeces | place: China | collected 2012 ... | reverse complement strand
AAGGTATTTCCGCTTTTTAATTATTCAGTTGTAACACATGTATTGTAATCCTACAGAGCAATGGAGATTGTCTGCGCGATGATGCTTGAAAAATAAGGCCGCACAAGTTATAATGAATACCATCGAGAATAAAAAGTAATAGTTCAGCCTGCGCCATTCGTAAAACCGCACTGCGTGCTTACTGTAGCTGCCGCTACTGTTTTACTCATAAAAAGGCGCTAAGCACATACAGATGTCCGCTTGCAAAAACATGCAGGCATGTTTTCTGCTTCCCGTACATCTGTATGGCTGAACTGTTACAATAAAAAATGTGAGGAGCATAAAAATGGTTGAAAAGACAATGGATAAAATCGTGGCGCTTGCAAAATCAAGAGGATTCGTATATCCGGGATCAGAGATTTACGGCGGTCTGGCGAATACATGGGATTACGGCAATCTCGGTGTAGAACTGAAAAACAATGTAAAAAAAGCATGGTGGAAGAAGTTTGTACAGGAGAACCCATACAATGTCGGTGTCGACTGCGCGATCCTTATGAACCCGCAGACTTGGGTGGCTTCCGGTCATCTCGGAGGTTTCAGCGATCCGCTTATGGATTGTAAAGAATGTCATGAGCGTTTCCGCGCGGATAAATTGATCGAAGATTTCTGCGAAGAAAAAGGAATTGAACTGGAAGGTTCTGTGGACGGATGGTCTCAGGAAGAGATGACGGCATTTATCGAAGAGCATCAGATTCCGTGTCCGACATGCGGAAAACATAATTTTACAGATATCCGTCAGTTCAACCTGATGTTCAAAACATTCCAGGGAGTTACAGAAGATGCGAAGAATACGGTTTATCTCAGACCGGAGACGGCGCAGGGAATTTTCGTAAACTTTAAAAACGTACAGCGTACATCAAGAAAGAAACTTCCGTTTGGTATCGCTCAGATCGGAAAATCTTTCAGAAACGAGATCACACCGGGTAACTTTACATTCCGTACGAGAGAGTTTGAGCAGATGGAGCTTGAGTTCTTCTGCAAACCGGATACAGATTTGGAATGGTTTGATTATTGGAAAAACTTCTGTCTGAACTGGCTGTCTGAACTCGGACTGAAAGAAGACGAAGTACGTTACCGTGACCATGATGCGGAAGAGTTGTCTTTCTACAGTAAAGCGACGACAGACGTAGAGTTCTTGTTCCCGTTTGGATGGGGAGAACTTTGGGGAATCGCAGACCGTACAGACTATGACCTGACACAGCATCAGAATGTATCGGGACAGGATCTTACTTATTTTGACGATGAAGCGAAAGAAAAGTACATTCCGTATGTAATTGAGCCGTCACTTGGCGCAGACCGTATGGTATTGGCGTTCCTTTGCAGTGCATATGACGAAGAGAATATCGGAACAGAAGAGAAACCGGATATGCGTACCGTTCTTCATTTCCATCCGGCGCTTGCTCCGGTTAAGATCGGCGTTCTTCCGCTGTCTAAGAAATTGAATGAAGGCGCGGAGAAAGTATTTGCACAGTTGAGCAAATATTATAACTGCGAGTTTGACGATCGTGGAAATATCGGAAAGAGATATCGCCGTCAGGATGAGATCGGTACTCCGTTCTGTGTAACATATGACTTTGATTCGGAAGAAGACGGAGCTGTTACAGTGCGTGATCGTGATACGATGGAGCAGGAGAGAGTGAAGATCGAAGATTTGAAAGCATACTTCGAGAAAAAATTTGAGTGGTAAGAAGGAAGCAAAGGAACAATGAAACCATCAGAAGAAATCGTCCGTTTTTTTGAGAAAGATCGGTTTGCGGCAGAGACCGGGGCGGTGATAGACGAGATAGACGACCGCTATGCGAGATGCAGTCTGACATTAGAGGCAAAACATAAGAATGCGCTTGGGGCAGTAATGGGAGGCGTTTATTTTACACTTGCCGATTTTGCGTTTGCAGTTGCTTCAAACTGGCAGGGCGATACAATGGTATCATTGAACTCACAGATTGCTTATCTTGGAGCGGCAAAAGGGAATATGTTGATTGCAGAAGCAGTCTGTTTAAAAGACGGCAGGACAACGGCGTATTATGAGATTCGTATCAAGGATGAACTCGGGAATACGGCGGCAGTCGTGAGCACGACAGGTTACAAGCTTACGAAATTGTGAAGAACAGCCGTCGGGTAAAACTTTTTAAAGAATAAAGAGAAAAAATAAAAATTTCCGCGTGGAGAAGATCCATGCGGAAATTTTTGCATTCAGATAAGTTTTGTGCTTTCGAGCTTCTCCGTAAATGCATCATTCAGACGTATGACAGGTTTCCGAAGGAGCAGACCGAGCAATAGTGCGGGGATGAGAAAAAGAGCTAATGTTCCGAGTTCTTTCCAATAAACTGTGCTGTAAAAGCCGGCAATACATTCTCTCATGGCATTCATGCTGTGCGTAAACGGCAGAAGGGGATAGACTTTTTGGAAAAAGTCAGGCGCTACCTCAATAGGGAATGTTCCGCCGCTTCCGGCTACCTGCATAACAAGTAAGACGACGCAGACGGCTTTTCCGATATCGCCGAATGAAACGGTGAGCGCATAAATGATACTTACATACACGATGCTTGTAAACCATCCGGCGAAAAGGAAGTAAACCGGATGTTGACACTGGATGTTTAAATAAAACAAATCGCCCAGACAGATGAGGCTGCTTTGCAAAAGGCCGATCGCTATAAAAAGTAGACTTCTTCCGATATATGTTTCATGAGGTTTCGGATTAAAAACTCCTGTCAAAGCTTTTCCTGAAACATTGACTTTCAGCATGGCGGCAAGCACAACGCCGCCAACCCACATGGCGAGTGTAGAATAAAAAGGAGCCATTGCCGATCCGTAATTTTCGATCGGGTAGACCGGATGCTCGGAAAGACTGACCGGAGACGCAAGAAAGGCGGCGATTGCTTCCGGTTTTTGCGCCAACAAGTCGGTCAACACGGAAAGTCCGTCACGGTTTGGGTTTAAGAGCGCTTCAGACGCGGATGAAAGTTGTTCAGATACATTACTTAGCAAAGTTGAGGAATCTGAAAGCGAAGTATGGATAAGGGCAAGGTCATCGGAAGCGCTGTTTGTAATATCTGTCAAGTCAGAGGCGCCTTCATTTAATTGTGTTAAAAGAGCGGATACAGAAGATCCGGTGCTGCCTAGACTGCCTGCCAAATTTTCCAGTTGATTTTTAACAGTTGCTTCATAGCTGTCTTTCACTTCCGAAGTGGAAGTCAGGCTCTCTTTAATAAGTCCGTCGATTTCTGTTTTTAAAGAATCCGCATTTTGAACGGCGCCGGTAATTTTTATTCCGGCATTATCAAGCTCGGCTTTTAAATTTGTCTGATGCTCGACGGCAGTCGAAATCTGCTTCAGAATCGGATCGATCACAAGACTAAGGTTTGGGTTTGCGTTTTTTATAGCAGTTAAAGAGTCCGCAAGAGATGTATATCCGTCGATGACAGTTTGTATCCTGTTTGAGACTGCATTAAGGGAAGTGAAAGCGGCATCCGCATCTGTACTGTAGGCGTCAAGTGCGGTTTGGATCGTGGAAGAGACGGATGAATAATAAGTTTCTCCGTCAGATAATGCCTGACTGACTGCGTCAGTTGTGCCGGATAAAGCGGAAGAAAGAGAAGCAATCCCGTTTCCTGCATCTGTCAAGGCGCCAAGGCTTGTCTTTGTTCCGTCTCCGGTATGGGAAAAGATAACAGAAGTCGTATCTAGCATCAAAGAAGCGGCGTCTGTCATATCAGAAAATGCCTGTACAGTTCCGGAAGCAGAATCAAGATCGGCAGAGATTTCTGCAAGCGAAGCAGATAAATTTTCTGCAAGAGATGCATCCCCTTTTTCTGCGGAAACGTCAGCAACAAAACGAAATGCGTCCAGAGCTGTTTTGGAAATTGTCTCTGTGAAGGTTTCGTTAATTTCCTGACGGATTGCATCTGCGCCTTTTTCTGTTACTTTTGGGGCGATGGCGTTCTCCTTTTCGTTGATGCAGTAAGTAATTGTCGGATGTGTCGTTTCAGAAGAAAACAGACTCATCATATCTTTGCTGAATGTTTCAGAAATGACAACAGAAGCATAATATTTTCCGGAACGTACACCGTTAGAAGCGTCCTTGGCATCTGTAAATATCCAGTGAAGCTGTGTGTTTTCACGCAGTGAAGAAATAATGTCATTTCCGAGATTGAGCCGGACCGGAAGCAGTTCGCCGTCATATCCTTTATCAAGACTTGCGACGGCTACTTTTAAATTTCCGGTATTTTTGTACGGATCCCAACTTGCGGCAATATTAAACCATGCATAGAGAGAGGGAACGATAGTAATGCCGAAAATAACGATCAGCGCGATTACGTTTTTTCGGATATTGTGGATGTCGTTTCGCGCAATGCGTATGATATTTTTCATAGTCAGTTTTCCTCCATTTTTCTGAATAATTTCAACATTTCTTCAAATGACATACCGGACAGTTCCTGTTGAGCTGCAAGTTCGTTATGTATGTATTCCACTGTGATCAGCCATGTGGCGATTAAAATAATAGATAAGATCCAAAGAATGAGGAATACAATTTTAGATTCAAGGCTGAACATAAGGATCAGGAAAATGAGCGGAATAGTTAAAATCGCAAAAAATCCAAAACGGATCATTTTGTGATAATTTTTTTCAAAACGCTGTGCTTTCTCGGCAGTTTGGATCTGAAGTTCTTCTTGTGATAAAGAAGCTTTTAGTAAAAGAGAAAGCTGTGCGCTGCGTCTGATATTTCTGTCGGGTGTTTCACCAAGCATTAAATCGGTTTCTGCAAGTTTAATGTCAAAAAGCCGGTTCAGACCTGAAAGCAGAGGTCTGATCCCAAGTCCGATCAGTAAGGAAACGGGAACGAAAAGGAGCAGGATGAGCAGATTGTGTATATAAGTGCTTCCGTACATTCCGGCAATACATTCTCTCATTGCGGAAATACCGTAAGTAAAGGGTAGGAACGGATGGACGTTTTGGAAAAACGCGGGTGTCATTTCTACAGGATATGTGCCGGATGATCCGGGAATCTGAAGGATGACGAGGAGAACACATAATGCTTTCCCGATGTGTTTAAATGAGATTGACAGTGCATAAATAATATTGACATACACAAACGAACAGATCACTCCGGTAAAGATAAGAGCGGCTGGATGCGCGCATTCAATCCCTTTTAGAAAAACATCTCCGATACAGACAATGAATCCTTGCACCATTCCGACCGTGATATACAAAAGCCAGCGTCCGAAATAGAGAGAGGCAGAAGAATATCGAAGCATAGAGCTGTCTTTATCTACTTCTAATTTAAAAATCGCGATGAGGACGATGCCGCCGACCCAAATTGCAAGGTTTGTGTAAAAAGGCGTCATTGCCGAGCCGTAATTAGCTATTTTATAAAAACTCTTTGTTTCTATTTTCACAGGTGAGGACATAAATGCCGATACCGATTGCTTGTCGATTCCTTCTAATGAGAGAAGAGTTTCGTAGATGTCAGAACCGGAAAGGGCATTTAAGTCTGTTTGAATCGTACCGAGATGTTCCTGAACATTTGACAGGGCGGTTTTTGTGCCTTCAAGAGCCGTTACAGTATTTGAAAGTCCGGCGCTCATTTGGTCTAACAGGTTGTCGATCTGATCGGCGGAGGAAGGAACTGTTGTTAGAAGACCGTTCATTTCTCCTGTCAAAGAAGAGAAAGCATCTAATGTCTTGTTTAGCTGCGGCAGAACGTTTTTGTCCAAAACAGCGCGGAGGTCGTGCAGACTGCCGATGTTTGCGGATGTAATTGTGTAAAGCTGTTCCCGGGTAGAAGCGGTTGTGTTGATGGCATTTTGTATTCCTGCATTTCCGGCGCTTAAAGAGAGGATCAGTTCCTGATTATTTGTGTTTTGAGCCTGCAGTCCGGCGATGGCAGAATCCAAATCAGATCCGGGAATGAGTGAGGCGAGCTCTCCTAACTCTTTTAAAATATTTCCGTTTAAGACGGCAGTGGAATTGGCAAAATCCAGTGCGTTTCCGATCGATCCGTTTACCGAGCGGGCGGCAGTTTCAAGATCGGTAAGTCCTGCTGATGCGATATTGTGCGCCTGACCGAGCAAAATTTCTCCTTGTGTCAAAGATGAAGATAGGGATGAAGAAAAGTTTCCTGCGGCAGTACGGGTTTCAGAGAGGATGCGGGAAGATTCGCTTAGAGCCGAAGAACCCGACGAGGCGGCGGATTTTAAAGATGAAGCAGTTGATTTTGCGCGTGTGATCAGGGGGGCAGATTTTTCTGCGGCTGCATTGAAGTTTTCGAGAAGTTGTTTGTAGGCGGCAATGTTTGCATCAGCTTTTTCAAGTGTTTTAGTAATATCGGAATTGACAGATCCAAGTGTTGACGACAAGTCTGACGCAGACTGCTTTAATATGCCGGAAACGGATTCAGAAGCAACCGAAGAGAAGGTGCTGTTGATCTGTTCCTGAATTGCGGCTGCGCCTGTGCCTGTGATTTTGGGAGCAATGGCATTGGCTTTTTCATTTATGTAATAGTCAAGTTTCGGCGTCTGTAAGTCGCCGGATAAAATACTGATCAAAGAGCGGCTGAAATCTTCGGGAATAACAATAGAAGCATAATATTTTCCTGATTTTACTCCGTTGAGAGCCTCTTTTTCCGAAGTGAACGTCCATCCGAGCTGTTTGTTTTCTTTTAGATTTTTGACAATTTCTTTTCCAGCATTGATAGAAAGATTTTCGGAAGATGCTTCTTTATCTAAACAGGCAATAGCGACTTTAATCTTAGACGTATTTCCGTATGGGTCTAAATTGGCTGCGATATTAAACCATGCGTATAGAGAAGGCAGCAGGCATACGCCGATCAGAACAAGAATCGCCGCTTTATTGTGTAAAAGGCGGGAGAGGTCACGCTGAAAAATGTGAAATGATTTTTTCATAATATCAGAACTCCTTATATATTAATAGATACAATGTTGATTTTCTTGATAAAGAGTATTATATTAAGGTAGAAATAGATTTACAACCATTAATAGAAGTGTGAAATGTCGGATAAACGACAATATAACGAAATGTGTTGACACATGTGAAGAGATATTATGACGAGGAGAAAGCGATATGGAAAAAAAGACAGACCGCAGGGTGAGAAAAACTAAAAACCAGCTTCGTACGGGACTAGCCCGTCTTATGAAGAAAAAAAATATCGGACAGATTACCGTAAAAGAACTTGTAGATGATGTGGATATTAACCGTTCGACATTTTATCTGCATTATTCGGATATTCCGTCTCTTCTAAAAGAGATAGAAGATGATATGATTGAGGAAATAGAAAGAGCGATTCTGGAGCATCCGATTAAAATCGAGAAAGACACTACATACTTGTTTATAGAAGATTTGTTTCGGGTGTTAAGCGATAACAGAGAGATCGGATGCGCGCTTCTTGGTCCATACGGTGATATTACGTTTATCAGGAGAATTGAAAAATTTTTGGAAGAAAACAGTCGTGATCTTTTGGCGGAACGCTTTCCCGAAAAGTTTGCGGAAATGAAATATTTCTATTCGTTTTGTTTTAACGGATGTCTTGGATTTATTAGAACATGGCTTGAAAACGGGGAAAATATGCCGCCTGAATATGCGGCTCGTCTTACATTTCAAATGGTTGTAAGTTCGCTTGATGCTTTTTATGAAGATGCGAAAGAAAATAAATAAATATTTTGTAAATAATGGTGGAAAAAAAGTGTGTATATATGGTACATTAATATCTGTACAGTTGTAACACTGTACAGTATTAAAATGGTATATAAGGAAGAGAGGAAATTTTATGAAGAGAGAAAAATTCGGCTCCCGCCTTGGATTCATTCTGATTTCGGCAGGGTGTGCGATCGGTCTTGGAAATGTATGGAGGTTTCCTTACATTACCGGGCAGTACGGAGGAGCGGCATTCGTATTGATCTATTTGCTGTTTCTTCTGATACTTGGATTGCCGATCATGGTAATGGAGTTTTCGGTTGGAAGGGCATCAAGAAGCAGCGTTGCGTTATCATTTGACAGATTAGAGCCGCTTGGTACAAAATGGCACTGGTATAAATGGTTCGGCATGGCAGGAAATTATCTGCTTATGATGTTTTACACAACGATCGGCGGATGGCTGCTTTTGTATTTTGTAAAAATGGCAGCGGGAAATTTTAAAGGCTTGGATGCGTCGGGAATCAAAAACGAGTTTGGCGAGCTGATGCAGCAGCCGGGAATTATGATCGTATGTATGATCATTGTTGTGGCAGCCTGCTTTGCGATTTGCAGCATCGGGCTGCAGAAAGGCGTAGAAAAAATCACAAAAGTGATGATGCTTATGCTTCTTGCGCTTATGATCATTCTGGCGGTACGTTCCGTTACTCTTTCAGGGGCAGGCGAAGGACTGGCGTTTTATCTTGTTCCTGACTTTGCCAAAGTAAAAGAAGCGGGACTGATGGAAGTTGTATTTGCGGCAATGGGGCAATCGTTCTTTACATTGAGCCTTGGAATCGGCGCGATCGCGATTTTCGGAAGCTACATAGACCGCTCCAGAAGTCTGACAGGAGAAGCAGTATGCGTAACCGTTCTTGATACATGTGTAGCGCTGCTCTCGGGATTTATTATTTTCCCGGCATGTTTTGCTTTCGGAGTGAACCCGGACAGCGGTCCGAATCTTATTTTTATTACGTTGCCGAATATATTTAATTCTATGGCAGGAGGCAGAATTTGGGGAAGTATCTTTTTCCTCTGTATGCTTTTTGCGGCGGCGTCAACGATTATTGCGGTATTTGAAAATATCATTTCATTTGCGATGGATCTGACCGGATGCTCGAGAGGCAAGGCAGTGGCAGTGAATCTGGTTGTGATTATCCTGCTTTCACTTCCATGTGTGTTTGGATTTAACCTGCTGAGCGGATTCCAGCCGCTCGGAGCGGGAAGCACGATCCTTGATCTGGAAGATTTTATCGTCAGCAATAACCTTCTTCCGCTTGGAAGTCTTGTATATCTTCTGTTTTGTACAAGCCGTTATGGCTGGGGATGGAAGAACTTCCGCAAGGAAGCTAATGCGGGAACGGGAATTAAATTCCCAAAATGGTCACGGATCTATGTGTCATATATCCTTCCGCTGATCGTGTTATTTATCTTCGTACAGGGATATTGGTCTAAGTTCTTCGGATAGGGAGGTATCTATGTTACCATCGGTAGTGAAAAATAAAATAGAGCAGATATGGCTGGATGTGATTGCGGGAGGAGTTTCTCAACCGACAGAAGTAATAGAACAGTTGACGTATCTGATGTTTGCAAAGCAGATTGATGAAAGAGAAGCAGATATTGAAATGGCGGAATTGCTTTCGGGAGAAAAACAGAGTCATATTTTCGGAGAATCAAGAGAAGAACAGGCTCTTCGCTGGAGAAACTTTAAAGGAATGGAAGCTCGTGCGCTTCACAAGCATTTCGTTGATAGAGTATTTATTTTTTTGATCAATCTGAATTCAAATGAAAATTCAGCTTTTTCAAGATATTTAAAACATGCAACATTTAAGATAAATGAACCGTTAGCGTTACAGAAAGTTGTTGCCGGTTTAGAAGATTTGTTTGAAAATGATATTAAAGATTTAGATATGCAGGGCGATCTGTATGAATATATGCTTGGAAAATTGAATTCAGCCGGACGCTTGGGAGCATTTAGAACGCCGAAGCATATCCGGGATATGATGGTAAAACTTATGATGCCGACACCGGATATGAAGATTTGTGAAATAATCATACCGAGTTTGATACAAAGCAGAGGAATAATTAAAAAGTGTGCTTTTGCGGTGTAAAAATCGGGCTTGCAGTGTAAAATAGGCACTGTAACTGCCCGGTTATTTTTTGCAAAAAGATACCCCTCACTGCCGTAGTTGGCAATGAGGAGATTTTCTGTTTATGCTCGAATTTCTTGCCCATCCTTAAAAGCAAACCGCACATCATCTCTGGCATAGACTGTTACATAATCCACCAGCCCGCACCAGAGGGCAGGGTCAAATTTATCCATCAGGTCAGCTTGCGCCAGCGTGTCCAGAAAGGCTTCGATTGCCGCCCGTCTGGATTTCTTGTCTGCAATGGCGGCTTCAATTTCCTCCAGCCGTGCTTTTGCGGTGTCGAATCGGGCGGTGAGACTGTCATAGCGTTTCTGATATTCCGTCTGGTCGAGTGCCATATGAGCGTTTTCGTAGATGCATTTCTGGATAAGGTCTGAGGCCACCATGAGCTCTTCCTGCAATTTTTCGGTTTCGGCTTCCAGTGTGGAGGTGTCGAAGGCAATGTCCAGCGAAGCCCTGAGCGGCGAGATAATTGCGGCCTTTTTGCCAATCAGCTTGTTTGCCGCCGTAACAAACATCGCTTTGATCTCATCCTCCGTCAAGTGCGGCGTGGAGCATTTTTCCTCGCCGTCATACTTGTGATTGCACTGCCAGATTACTCGGCGGTATTTGCTGTTGGAATGCCAGACCTTTGAACCGTACCACTCGCCGCATTGTCCGCAGTGTATCTTGCCGGAAAAAAGGTGGACACCGCTATGCCTGCCGCCGCTGGTTTTCCTGCGCTCCATTTCCTGCTGCACCAGTTCAAACACCTCCGGCTGGATGATGGCTTCGTGGTTGCCCTCCACGTAGTACTGCGGAATCTCTCCCTCGTTGACCTTTTTCTTTTTGGTGAGGAAATCCACCGTGTAGCTCTTTTGGAGAAGTGCATCGCCTTTGTACTTCTCGTTGGTGAGGATGCTGCGAACTGCTCCTGCGTTCCATTTGTCCTTGCCGCCCGGCGATTTGATGCTGTCGGCGGTCAGCCTGGCGGCGATGCCGTGCGGCGTCATGCCCTGCAGGAACATACTGTAGATGCGGCGGATGATGACCGCCTCGTCCTTATTCAGAACCAGATTGCCGTCAGGACCCCGGTCGTAGCCGAGGAACCGCTTGAAGGGCACGGTGACCTTTCCGTCTGCAAACCGTTTTCTCTGTCCCCAGGTGCAGTTCTCGGAAATGCTCCGGCTTTCCTCCTGCGCCAGTGAGGACATAATGGTAATAAGCAGTTCGCCCTTGCTGTCCAGCGTCCAGATATTTTCCTTTTCAAAATAGATCTCCACGCCTTTTTCCTTGAGCTGGCGCACCGTGGTCAGGCTGTCTACCGTATTTCGGGCAAAGCGGCTGACCGACTTGGTGACGATAAGGTCTATTTTGCCCGCCAGCGCATCCGCCACCATACGTTTGAAGCCCTCGCGGTGCTTGGTATTCGTACCTGTTATGCCTTCGTCCGTATACACGGAAACAAACTCCCAATCGTCCCGGCTTTTGATATAGTTGGTGTAATAGTCCACCTGGGCGCTGTAGCTGGTGAGCTGCTCCTCGCTGTCCGTGGAGACACGGGCATAGGCGGCGGTGCGGCGCTTTTTCTTTTCATTGATCGGCGTTGCAGTGAAGCGACTGATTGTCGCCGGTATCGTCGTTACTTTCGCCACGTTTTTCCCTCCATCTCTGTATCATTACTTTCCGCATATGTTGCTTGCGCTGCTCCGTGTGCCTGGGCATATTCCGTTTGTTTTCCCATGCCGCTTCAAAGGTGTGACCGTCAAAGAATCGGATGGAAAGCTGGAACGGAGCCGTGATGTGAATGCAGGCAATCTGTTCACGGAAAGCCATCTCGTCAAATGACTCCAGCCCCATAGCCTCAGCACACAGCTTTTTGAGGACTTCTTCCTTGATGCTGGGGCTTTGGCATTTTCCGCTGGACGCGCACCGCCATACGGGATCAAAGCTGCCGTCTTTATGCCGTGACCGCTGCCTGCGGTAGTTCTCGCCACAGCTGTCGCAGCGAATACGGCTGGTGAAGCAGGAACTGTTGGGGCCGAGCTGATGCTCCTGCACATACCGGCCTTTTGCGGCTCTGCGCTCATCTGTCCAGCAGTCCTTTCGCATGGTGGAATCCCAGTGGTGCGGCACGATGCGGCCGTCCTTAAAATAGAAGACCATCTCATTCGGAGCAGGAATCTCAATGCAATCGATCTGCTCTGAAAAGATGATCTCGTCAAACGTATCCAGTCCCAAGACCTCAGCGCAGGCTTCCTTGAGCATCTGTTCCGGGATATCCTTGTTTTGGCATTGGGCATTCCCGGTCTTTCTTCGGGTTCCGCAAATCCAGATGGTGTAGTTGGCGTCTGGGTCTTTTCGCCCCTTGCGGTTAGACCGCTGATAGCTCTTTCCGCACCGACCGCACTTGATCTTGCTGGTAAAGCAGGAGGTATTGATGCTCCAGTTTGCCAATGCGCCAAGCTCCCGGCGACGCGCTTTTTCGGCCTGCACCGCCTGGTAGACCTCCATCGGGATGATGGCCTCGTGCGTGTTCTCCACGAAATACTGCGGCAGCTCTCCACGGTTGATTTTGCTTTTCTTGCTGATGGGATCCGCCACATATTCCTTTTGGAATAGAAGATTGCCCGTATAAGTGATGTTGCCGAGAATCTGCCGGATGGAGGAATTACCAAAGTGTTGTCCCTTGTAGGATTTCACACCCATCTCGGCAAGCTGCTTTTCTGTGGTTTCCGCCGATAAGCCATTCAGGTAATTGTCATAGATGAGCCGGACAATTTTGGCTTCCTCCTCATGGATGACCAGATGATCGCTCTCCCAGCGGTAGCCGTAGATTTGAAAGCGGCCGTTGGGGATGCCTTTTTCAAACCGTTTCCGGGTACCCCATTTGACGTTGTCCGAAATGCTCCGGCTCTCTTCCTGGGCAAAGGACGCCAGGAGGGTCAGCATCAACTCGCCGTCCTCGGTGAGGGAGTCGATGCGCTCCTTTTCAAACTGCACGGAAACGCCCAGCTCCTTGAGCCTGCGCACCGTATTTAACAGATCAACGGTGTTGCGCGCGAAACGGGAAATGCTCTTTGTCAGAACAATGTCGATTTTTCCGGCTTCGCAGTCGGCAATCATCCGATTGAACTCTTCGCGGGCATCGGCTTTGGTGCCGGTTATCCCGTTGTCGGCGTATACGCCCACATATTCCCAGGCGGGATTGCTCTGTATCAAGCTGCTGTAAAAGCTGATCTGTGCCGAAAGGGAGTGCTGCAACCGCTCGGACTCCATTGAGACTCTTGCGTAGGCAGCGACCCTTTTGCGGCGCGGCATCTGCGGTGTTTTCGCTTCGATTTTATTTACGATCCGCATGAAATCACTCCTTTCCGACACTATATATCACTCTGAATGCCGATTATATCAAGTCATTTTCCGATAATAATGTACCCAAAGATGGCGAGAACGCAGCCCTCAGATTTGTATCAATTACGGCATATTCCTCCTCGCTCAGAAGCCCCTTTTCACGGAGATTCTTTACGATGGAGAGGGCGGCAAGGTAGCTCATTTCAGAGCGGAATTTGTCCTCACTCATGCCCGTCACCGCCTTTGTAACGGTCTGCGATATAGCAGGCGTGAGAGCAGTATTTTCTTTTTGCGTTGCCGTAGGCGGTGAAGGTCTTTCCGCAGTGAGCGCAGGTGAAGTGGTATACAGCCCTGCGGTTGACCTTTTCCGGGTGTGCATTCCACCAGATGGTACGGCAGTTATCCGAGCAGAACTTGATTCGCTTTCTGCCGGGAGTCTGCGTAAGCAAAGCGCCGCACTGCAGGCAGAATCTGGCGTCCAGTTCAATGCGGCTGTTATCCGCAGCCTTCGTGCCGGTCAGCCCCATCTTACGGCAGAATGCGACAACGTTATCTTTCTTCAGTCCCACCGCATTGGCAATGGTGGCGTATCCATAGCCCTGTGAGCGTAGGACGGTAATCTGTACTTTTTGCTGATTTGTCATTGTGGTTCCTCCGTTTCGAGGGTTTCCCTCAATGACCCATCTGGACATGGGAGCCTGTTTTGGCCGAAAAAAATATGCCCACCGAACCGTTATGGTCAGGTGGGCATTCAGCAGGTTAAGTTATTTGATTTTAGCTGCGTAGTCAAGCGAAATCCAGCCAGCGCCGGACTTCAGCCGTCCCCAGCCAGCAGAGGACCCCTGGCCGGACTGGACCTCCACAATGGTAAACACGCCCTTGCCGGTAAACTTCCCGGTCTTGGCATAGTCCGCCCCCGGCCCTTTGCGGATGTTCAGATCGGAGATGCTGACTTTGACGGTAAACGGCACATCCGGTGCCGCCTGCGTTGATGTGTTCGGTGTGTAGATGTTCACACCGTTATTATCGAACACGCTATATCCCGGATTGGCATCAGCGCACTTCTTAGCATTAGAGAGGAGTTTGTATGCGCCTTTCTGCGGTTTGCTGTCAGACCATGTCTTGCGGACACGGTAATAGCCCTCTGTCAGCTTTTCAGGATACTCAGCCTCTGTGTCCCCGGATGTCCCACTGCCAAGCTGCGCCGTAACCTTCTCCGCAAGATCACCCATCCTGGCATACATCCAACTGCCCGGACAGGACTTATTGGCAAACCAGCGATGGACAGTCAGCACCATCTCATCAGACTTCGGCTCATAACTGAGTGTCTTGTCCTTATCACCCAGCCAGAGGAGCTTGCTCTTGCCGTTGCGCTTACAGATGTCCGTGCAGAGTGTGATCAGCGTCTGATAGACCACATCCTTAAAGGCATACGGCTCCGTGGTGTCAGACGCGCACTCGATAGTGACCGCCCGCTGGTCGTTGGCGCTGGAGGAGGAACACCAGGAACGGTTTTTCTCCTCCACATACATTCCCACACGGCCGTCCACGCCGATGCCGTAGTTACAGCTTGCCTGCCTGGAAGTCGGCAGGAAGATATTTCCCAGCGTCTCCACCGAGCATTGCCCCACCACGCAGTGGGGCGTAATGCGGTCGATGCCCTGTGTCCGCTGCCCGGAGTGGTTGGGGCTGAGTTTCGTGTAAGATACCAGTGAACTGTTTGTATAAGCCATTTAATTTTCCTCCTTTTCCGCCCGGTCATGGAGCTGTTCCAGGATTTCCTTCATCTTCTCCGGCACGGGAAGCCCCAGGTGCGCCGCGTTCTCCAGAAGGCTCACGCCCTCGTTGGAGAGGTAAAAGAAAATAACCGCCGTGCGAAGGACGCTGCCTGTGCCGATCACCTGTACATCCAGGATGTTGGCGATCCCCACCAGCAGGAAGATCAGCACCTTCCGGCAGATGCCCTTAAAGCCCACTTCGCTGGACAGCTTCTTGTCCGAGATGGCACACATCACGCCCGTGACGTAATCCACTGCCACGAACACCACCAGTGCGATGAGCAGCCCGTCGCAGCCGCCCAGGAAATAGCCCAGCCACCCGCCGATGGCCGCAAAGATCACCTGCGCCGTGTTCCAAAGTTCCTTCATGTTGATACCTCCGTTTCTTGAAATGGTTTTGTGTATGAAAAAAGCGGCCGCTCCGAAAAGCAGTCGCTGATTCCCAAAAGATTAAATTGTCAAATCTGTTTCGGCAGCCATTCCCATAATCGCATATCCTCCTGCCCCAAAGACCACATACACATCCCCCGGAGCTTCCAGCGGTATGCCGCCTGGTTTGCCCAGTAGACCAGGGAATCCACGTCCTGGTAGTAGAGGATGGAAAAGCCGTCCGCGTCTCCAAGGAACAGCCGGGATATCCAGATGTTGATGTCCTTCGGTATGACCTTTGCCGTGTAGTTCCCGCCGCAGGAAATCTCCAGCAGGTCGGAGTGAAAGAAATCATAATCCAGGGAGATGTCCTCGCTCCGGGTGGAGGTTTCCTCCACATCGGAGGTCAGCGTGAATACCTGGAACTCCTCATCCCAGGTGCAGTTCGTGCGGGATATCCTTCCGTAGCTTTTAAAGCTGCCGTCCGGCATCTCCACATCAAACCGCTCATACGGCTCGTAGGTCCAGGCGTCTCCCAGACGCAGAAGTTCACAGACCGTGGTGTTGTCCGAGCGGTACCCGGCGTAGCCCCCGGAAAAGCCGCTGGTTGCCGCCGTGAAGCGCAGGGTGTAGGAAGAACCGGAATACACCCGCACTCGGTTCCCACGGACGCGCATCTCCACTGTGTACATGGAGGGATTGGCCCGTAGGTCTGCCGATGAAGTCCTTGCGATCTCCTGGCTGTAGCTGCCAAGGAGCGTGGAACCATTGTATAACTCCACCGCCTGGGTGTCGTAGTTTAAGCAGCAGAACAGGCTGCCGCAGAATACGCCGGCCCGCCCGCTGCCGTTTGCCGGGAAAGCCAGCCTTGCCCGCAGGTGCAGCTCTGAAAAACCGTCATACTGCCACGCAAGCTCCCCATGCCCTTCAAGCTGGGAGTAGACACGCTCCATCGAATATTCATCCGACCGCCACACCTCGAAGGAGCCGGAACGCACCGTCCAGTAGTCCGTCTCCAGCACGCCGTAATCCTGGAAGTCCTCATACCAGATGAGCGCCGAGTCCGGCTTCCTTCGGAGCATCTCCAGCGTCAGCTTAAAGCCCTTATCGGGTACAGCCATATTGCCGTCCACATCCTTAAAACTCCTGGGCGCAAGGGCAAAGGCAGCCTCCCCGGCGGTAGGTTCCTCGGAAAAAGCCGAGCAGACGCGGAAGCCGTAAAACTGGACGCCTTTGGCATCCACCGAAATGGTAATGGTGTGTGTCCCGGCCGAAAGCGTTACGCTGCTTGCGAGGGACGCCCAGAAGGTACTCCGCCAGTACGGCCACCACAGGCGGCTTTCCGTGAAGTGCTTTGTGCTGCCGTCCAGCGCCACATAGATGCCGTTCTTGTCCCAGAAAGGATAACAGAGCCGCACCGCCACATCGTAAGTTCCCGCTGCGTTCACCGTAAAACTGTAGGTCACCGAGCCGTTATCCCCCAGTGTCGCCACGCCATTTTCAATGGAGACAATACCGGACGCACTGGAGTAATCGCTGGCATCCCGGTCGATGAGGATGTTCCCGAACTCCGTCTTCTGCTCCTTGCCATAGGCGGTCAGGTATCGCCTGCGGTTGTATGTGTCCGCAAGCTGAGGGTACTCGCGGGAAACTGCGTCCGCTCCTTCCATGTAATCGTAGACATGGGGAAAGGCGTAAGGCACCTTGTCATAATCATCCCAATAGGCCACGATAGGGAGAAAGGGCTGGGGCGGCGCGTCACCTGTGAAGTTGTACGCTCCCGTCATCCAGTACCTCGCGGCGTAGTAGGTGTTGGAAACGCCCCGGTAGGTCTCGCCCAGGTTCTCCGGCGTGTCATAGATTTGCCAGTTCCAGCCGTAGGCCGGCATCCCCAGGAAAATCTTGTCCGGGTCCATGACCTGGGTGGCGTAATCGTAAATGCCCTCCAGCCAGCTTCTCGGAGAAACCGGCCCCGGCGCGGAGCCTGCCCAGGCCATGCCGTAGCTCATAATAGACGCCGTGTCACAGTAGGCATCGAGATCCCCGTAGACACACCAGTTCTCGCCGCCCACCGAGCCATTAACGGAAGTCATCCCCGGCAGGCAGATGTTCATGTGCTTCGTGGCATCGTAATTCTTTACCGTATTGTAGATGTTCTGGAACATGGCGGTTGACGCGGCATGGGTGGAATAGCCGTCCCCGCGTTCCAGGTCGATGTCGATGCCGTCACACCAGGGATACTTCTCCATGATGCGGATGATCTCCGAGAGGAACATCTCCTGCGCCCCGTTTGTGTTGTCCCGCAGGGCGCGGAAGATGCTGTTCGCCCCGTCGTTTGCCACCGTCAGCAGCCACTTGATATGGGGCCATTTGTTGATGTAGGTGAGCATATCCGAAATCGCCACGCCGCTCTCGTAAATCTCCCCGGTGGCCCGCACCTTAAAGGAGAACAGTCCGATCTGGCTGATGCGGTCGCCGTAGTCCCGGAGGGCTTCATACATCCGGGCGTTTCCCATGAACGTCCACACCATGATCTGTTTGCCTTTCAGTGTGTCCATCAGATTGGCTCACCTCCATCCTGCATTTCCTGCATCTCAAACAGCACCCGCGCCGTTTTCCCTTCCGGGAGCGTCACCTTATGCTTGGAATCCCAGGCGGCGCTGTACTGGTAAAAGCCCTCCTTTTTCTCCGGGCTGCCGTTCTTCGTACACTGCCGTGTGCTGGCAAGCAGAGCAAGGTCCGCTTCGGCGGGGACGGCGTTGGGGAAGGATACCTTCTGGCCGCCCACGCCCTGTGCCAGCCCGATAGAAGCACCATCCATGTCTGACTTCGGATAGATATGCACATCCAGCCCAGCGGAAGTCTCCCCAAGGTTAAAGAGGATGACCGTTTCCTCGCCCCGCACCACGCCGTTGAACCAGACAGGGGCTTTGACTTCGCCGTCCACACGCAGCTTTTTAAGGAATGGTTCGGTATGGGGCGTGTATCCCGTCAGCGCCAGGCCTTCCTGGAGCATCAGGTCAGTAAAATAGATCGTGCCGGAGCAGTCCGCAATGGTAGGCTTCACGGTAACGCTCACGACACGCATATCCTGTTTCCGGTTGATAACCTCCGCCAGCCGGATAAAAGCAATCTCAGCCATCCAGCGTCCACTTCATCTCGCAGGGATGGCCTACCCACCCCGTCACCACGGACCCTGCCTGCAGGAGGATGTCCGTGATATAAAGCGTCCCGGTGCAGTTCGTGATGCACACCCGCACCGTGATGGACTTGACCCTGGAGGAATAATTCTCCGGCGCGATCCGGGCGGAAGTTGAAGATAAATATGCCATGCCGTCCTCCTTCCATCAGTACAAATCAATGAACCGGCTTTCCGTACTGCCGTCCTCATACTCGATCACCACTTCAATGCCCACCTGGGAATCCTCGCTTAACTTCTCCAGATTTTCCGAGCCGATCTGCGCCGACAGGGTGTAGCTGGAGCGGTTGGCGGGATAGACGGTCTGGGACAGGCTTTTTGTCATGCCGGCCACTCCCTCCGCCTTGAAGGACGCCGTGCCGGACGCGCCGTTTTCACTGTCCGCCTCAAAGCCGGAGCTGACCCAGTAGGCAAGCCCGTCATCGGCGCGGGAGTTTCTAAGCAGATTGAAAGGAACCATTTCCCGGATGTCGTTGTTCGACACCATGCTGGTGCCTTCCAGCGAGTCCGCCGCGTTGTCCCACTCGCTGGCGGAACTGCCCAGGTTTTTGAGCGTAGTGGAAAGCTCCAGCACCGTGTTCCACGGCTCCTGCAGATTGTATTCCCGGCGGACAATTCTTGTGGTGACCGAAAGACCCAACTCCTTATCCTCCACCCGGACGTAATCTCCCAGTTCCCAGGCTTCATGCTCGTAGCCCGTCAGCACGGATAAGTCCATCGCGTTTAACACATAGGAAATGGTGGGCTTTGCGTAATCCGCCAGCCGCATCTCAGCATACTCTTTCATCTGGTAGGGATTCGTGAAAGAGGAGCAGTCCAGGGTGGAAATTCTCACCTCGTCTGTGTAGGTGAAGTCCTCCACATAGGGCCTTCCGCCGTTGATGTCCGCGAAGGTCATCCCTTCCGCGCCCACGGCGTACAACCGGGTCACAAGCTCCCTGGTGTCCACCACCCGCTGGATGGATTTCATGTTCTTCTTGTAGGCAAAAAGGGCGCCGCTGTCCTTGCCGTTGACCGTCAGCAGATGCACCAGCCGGTTCGGGCAGTCAAAGACCAGGTCGCCGCCGTGCAGATTGGCCACATTCCGAAGGATGGATAAGGCGTTTTTCTCTGTGCTGGTCCAGGTGCGCTGTGTACGCACCGTCACTGTGCCGACGCTCCATTCCGTCCCCTCCAGGGCGTATGCCATCGCCGTTTCCGGGTACTCCGCTTCAAAGGTACGTTCCTCCTTGCGGACAGAGAAGGTCAGGTCATAGAACTCCGCCTCCGCATACACCTCGGTCACGGCGCTGCCGTCCGTATCCCTGGTGTCGGTTACCGTCCTGACCTTGCACACATCGTCCACGATCTGGATCTTCTTTTCGCTGTCGATATACCCCCGCTTGCCATCCCGGTAAGGAATCTTAAAGGAAAGGGTGTCCTCGCCGTTGATCTCGCTGGTCACAATGATGTCATAGGCGTTTTCCAGCACCGCCTCCCATGCGCCATTGCTGTCCAGCACTACCGGCCGGGCATAACCGATCTTCTCATAGGGCGCTTTCGGGATGTCATAGAGCCGGATATCAATAACCTTCGGCGTCCGGGAAGTGTCTGTAGTAGTCAGCGTTGCCCGGAAGCGGATATACGCCCGGTTGGGGGACGCCAGCCGCCCGTCAGCGGGGACTGCCGCCCAATCGCTCCATTCCTCCAGGTCATCGCTGGTGGAAGTCTCCACCAGGGAAACCGCCGTGGTGCCGGAGACGTACTCGCTGGTCACAGACACACGCCCCGTGCCGGAAAGGTTGCAGTCCGCCGCCGCTGTGGTCAGCACACCTTCCGAAGGGTAACCGCCGCTTGATGCCCGGAGCGTGACCGCCCCCGGCTCCGTGATGCCGTCCACATCCCCGGAGGTATCGCCGCCGTTGGCACAGAGGGAGGAAAGGAAGTAGTTTTCCAGGTCCTCTGCGGTAAGCTGGGTGTCACAGTCCAAAAACCAATCGTCCAGCCCTCCGGCGTACCAGTAGGAGTCGGCGTGCATCCCCAGAATCAAATCCGCCGTGCAGGAGCGGTTCAGTTCCCCGGTAAAGGAAAGCACTTCTGATGCCCACACCGTGCCGCTGCCCCGGTCGCCCACCACATACTGCGCCGTCTTGTTGTCCGGCTCGATCAGGCAGGCGATGAAGTACCAGCCGCCGTTGACCAGGGAAAAAGGTGGCTCTACAGACTCGTCCAGAATCAGAGAACCGGTATCGTTGTAGAGCATGATTCTCGGATTGCCCCGGATGAGGGATAGGTAGAAGATTGGCTGCCCCGGCCCGTACCGGGTGTTAAAAATCGGGCAGTAGGTGTTTCCCACAGAATAGGTGGTGGGATTCATCCAGCCGCCGCAGAGGATACGCCCTCCAAGCTCTGCGAAAATGCTGCCGTCATTGGCGACCTTCAGATAGGTCTGCTCTGTGGCAGGGCTGTTTATGTTAAAACGAAAGTAATTGCCTTTCTGCCCGCTACGCATAGATGCGGTGGTGCCGCTCCAGTTGTTAATAAAGGCAGGTCTTTCCGCACCGGAGGAATCCAGAAGGTTGTTGTTTTCATCGGGAGTGGATTCATTCATCCGCCACAGGCCGCTCTTTGCCCATTCAGCCGGGAACTCGCCGGTAAAGTCCGTCTGCTTGTTCAGTATTGTTTTCAGTGCCATTACCGCTCACCTCCATCGGCTCCTTGCCTGGATTTCCAGCCCCGTAAACGTGGCGTTTGCCGCCGTTACGGAAACCGTATTGCTCCCTACCGCCAGCGTGGGGAAGTTCAGTTCCTCCAGATACGGCAGGGCGTTCCGTAAAATAATCCCGTCCGCATCCTCCACATAGGCGGTCATCCGGTCGGTATCCACCACCAGCGTCTCGCCAGCCGCAAGGGTGGCATTGACGATTTTTAGTTCCTGCCCGTTGGTGGTGATGCTGATGGAATTGCCTGCCCCGGAGGTAACCACGCCCTCAATGCGGTAGATGGGGTTGGACTCCATGTTCCCGATGAGCCGCGTGACCGTGCTGTTTCCTGCTTCCGTGATGGAAAAGGTCTCATCCTCGATGGCATAGCCGAAGGGGTCCGGGCAAAAGAAGGTCAAGTCAAAGCTGCCGGAAGAACGCAGGAGCCGTTCACACTCCACCGCCGCATTCAGCCTTGCCATGAAGTACCGGTCCGGCACATCGTCCAGGATGAGCTGCTTCAAACCGCCCACCGGGTCAAGCCACGCAGCGATATCGTCCAGCGTGGAAACCAGGGCGGGAAAGCTGTGCCTTGGGAAGATGCTGCAGGAAACCACGATCTCCCGGTAGTCAAAGTCCGCTCCAAAGTCAGTAACGCCATACTTTCCGGGGACGGTGGTGGTAAAGTTTCGGAGCCGACCGCAAACCTGCCAGGAGGTCAGCCTTGCTTTCAGCCCCATGCTCTTTGAAGTGACGTCATTGTATGAAAAGCCCAAAGCATATCCCTCCTTTATGCCGTACTGAACCGTCCCTGGGCACGGGAACCGGTCTGGATCAGGTTGTAAAGCTCCTGGGAGATCCTGCGGATATCATCCTCACTGCGGACAATCATCTGCTGGATGGTAATCAGTGTTCCGAAAGAGGAACCGCCCACTCCACCCATTCCGCCGGAAACAGAGCCGACCGTCCCGCTTGCGTCAAAGGCAAAGTTCGAAGGAACTGCCGACTGCATATCCGATGCCAGCCCGTTCATCACGCCAAGGATGCCGTTGTTTAAGTCCTCTGCGGCACTGATAGCTGCGCCTGCGCCATCCTCGATACCGCCTGCAAGTCCCTGGGTCAGCATATCGCCCACCCACGCCATCTCTCTGGACGGGGAGGAAATGCCGAAGAAGCCCTTGATTTTACTGAGCAGGTTCGAGCAGAAGCCGCTGACCTTGTTCCACAGCCAGCTTGCCGCATTCCCGATGCCGTTCCAGATGCCCTTGATAAGATTCAGGCCAATGTTTGCCATCTGGGACACACCGCCGGCAAAGCCCTTCACGATAGCGGAGATAATCTGCGGCACCGCCTTTACGATTTCCACGATGATTTTCGGAAGATTGGTGATCAGGGCTACAAAAAGCTGTACGCCGGCCAGGATGATCTTGTCGATGTTCCCGACGAGGGCGTTGATGATGCTTGTGATGATCTGCGGAATCGCCCCTACAATGGTAGTGATAATGGTAGGTAGGTTCTGAATCAGGGAAATCAGCAGGTTTACTCCGGCTTCTATGATCTGCGGGATACTGCCAAGAATCGCCGTCACCAGCCCATCGATGATCTGTGGGATTGCCGCCACAATGGCCGTGATGATCTCTGGCAGTGCGGAAATGAGCGAGGTCAGAAGCTGTATCCCGGCGTCAATGATCTGCGGAATCGCCCCCACGATAAACTCCACCAGTGCCGTGATGATGGCGGGCAAAGCTGCAACCAACACGGGAATAGCGTCCAGAAGCCCCTGTGCCAGTCCAAGGATCAGCTGCAGTGCCGCATCTAAAATCATGGGCAGATTTTCAATCAGCGTCTGCACGATCTGCGTCACCACAAGGACAATCTGCGGAATCAGGGTAGGCACAGCCTCCGCAATTCCCTGTGCAAGGGTGACAATGATCTGCGCCGCACCCTCCACCACAGCAGGAAGGCTCTGGATGATGCCGGAAAGAAGCGAGGTCAATATCTGCATCCCGGTGTCCACAAACTGCGGCAGCATGGAGACCGCCGTATTCACAAGCCCCGTGATGGCTCCCGCAAAGGCTTCATCTGCTCCGTCCACGCCGTTTATCATATCGGTAAAGGCAGAGATGACCTCGGAAATGGCGGGAAGGAACTCCGCCCGCAGGCTGTTCTTCACATTGGAGATGGTCTCCCCAAGCCCCGCAAGGGTCTCATCCAGCTGCGCCTGTCCTTCCCTGGATGCCACCAGCGCCTCATTGTTGCGGTAAAATGCGCTGCTTGCCTCGTCATACGCCCCTGAGAGGGTCTCCATGATGAGACGGTTGCGTTCACTTTCACTGGAGCAGGCCGCCAGCTTCTCGTTAAATTCGTCCTCGCTGATGCCTACCCAGTTTAAGGCATCCGCCAGGGAGCCCGTGACCTGTCCCACCTTGGCAGTCTCGTTTGCCGACTCGATCATGCCCTCGATGGGAAGGGCGTCACCGAAGGTGCCATAAACGCCTGCGGCAATGTTCGTCCACTTGGTGATGTCCTGCTCGTTTTGGGCAAGCTGCGCCAACAGCTGTGACGCTTCCGTTGCCGTGTCCGTATCACCCAGGATCTTGTAAAACTCAGTGTAAGATTTCTGCGCCGCCTCGCCGCTGTAGCCGGCCGCTTCAAAGGCGGTGGTCAGCTTGCCCTGGGCTACCCGGTATTCCTCCGTGGCTTCGTCCAGGTTCCAGATGGTGCTGCCAAGCTCCTTGATGCCGTTTAATGCCGCCTGGATGCCGGAGGCGATGAGGTTGCCCATCGCCACCGTGGCTACCGAGAGACCGGAACCTAATTTGTCAGCTCCTTCGGAGGCATCCTCCAGCGATTCGCCCAAGTCCTCCGCCACATCCCCGGCGTCCTTCATCCGCTCCCGGTTTTCCTTAAGTTCCCCGGAAAGCTGGGAGATGCGTCCTTCCAGCTCCTTTGCCTCGCTGGAGCCTTTGCCGTACTGCAGTACGGCATTGGAATAGGCGCGCTTCATCCCTGCAAGCGCATCCTCCTGCCGGGCGATCTCCTGGGAGAGGCGTTCCGTAGCGTCCGCCGCATCCGTTTCCTCCTGGGAAAGGGCTTCAATGGCTCGCTCATTATCGGAAAGCTCCCGCTCCATACTGTTTAAGGCGGCTTCTGCGTTATTCAGCTGGATCTGCCAGTTCTGGGTTCGGCGGTCGTTCTCCCCAAAGGAGTCGGCGGCATTTTGGAGGGCGGCCCGCAGGAATTCCACCTTGTTTTTCTGTGCCTCGATTTCCTTATTCAGCACAGTGTTCCTTGCGGAAAGCGCCTGCACGGACTTATCGTTTTTATCAAACTGCGAGGACACCAGCTTCATCTCGGAGCCAAGCACCTTGAAGGACTGGTTGATCTCGGACAGCGCCTTTTTAAATTCCTTCTCGCCCTCAATGCCAATCTTCAGACCGAAATTATCCGCCACGGGCCACACCTCCTCTCTTCGCCCTCATGGACTTCATATCCCTCGTTTCCGTGTAAACACGAAAACTCGCTCATTCCGTCATTCGTCCTCTCCCCAAAAAGCCATACGGCTTTCCGGGGACCCCGTTAGATTCCATAGGGAATCACATCGTCAATGGTCAGCACCTGTTTCGGCTTTGCGATTCCCATAAATTGCTTATGGCATTCCCAGAGGTCCATAAGCAAACCAAACGGCATGAGCCACACCTCATCCTGCGTAAGATTGAGATGGGCCATGCCGTAATACAAAAGCCGGGTAAACAATTCTGCATCGCTTACCCGGCCGCTGTGTTTTTTCCCTCCGGCTCACTTTCCACGTTCCGCTTGGTACCCCGGTACATTGCCTCTATGATGGCGTCCTTGTAGTCGGTTAGCTCCATCGGGGAGGTGAGAAGCTCCACCTCATCGGCGGTCAGTTCCGGCTTTTTGTCCTCCGGGTGTTTCAGGTTGTGGACGAGGATGGGCTGGTTGCAAAGGAGCGTAATGAGCCAGACGATTTCGTCCAGCGCCATTTCAAAATTCTCTGCTTTCATCAGCTTCTCGCCCAGGTTTTCCAGACCGCCGTAGCGTCCGGCGATCTGCTTTGTAGCACGGGTAGTCAGAAGCATCTCATATTCCACGCCGCCGATGGTGACCATCGCTGTTCTTTCATCCATGACTCAGATCCTCCTTAACCTTCGCCGTCCAGAGAAGCCGCAGCGGCTTCCGCATAGGACGGTTCGTAGACTTCCTGGTACCAGTTGGTGATGGTAGATGCAGACACACCTGCGTCCCCCTCGGTGACCTCGGCCTTCCAGGGGTGCTTGCCCTGACCGTCCACCTTATTGCGGCGCATGACCGTCCCCTCGATGGTGGGAGTGGAGAACTCAATGCTCTCGCCCTTGGTGGTCAGGTTGGTGGCAGGAATGCCGAACTTCACCTTGTACAGCCAGAAGTAGCGGTACTTGCCGTTTGCTTTCTTTGCACGAAAGCCGATGGCGACAGGTGCGCCGCCGTCCTCACTGGCGGAGATGATAACGCCGTTCTGGTCGATCACCGCGCCCGTCAGGTCAGATGCGGCGGCTGCGCCGATATCATCCACGCCAAGGGTGAGGGTGCCGCTCTGGAACTCCTTCACCACCTCCGCAGCGCCATCGTCCGCATACAGCGTCGCCTCCGCAAGCTCCACGGAAAGCTCTGCTGTCATGGCTTTCGCAAGGGAGACGGGAGTGGCATAGGTCTCGTTGCCATCCTCATCCTCCGTGATTTTTGAATAGAAAAGTTTATCAAGGCCAATGGTAGCCATATCTCATTCCTCCAATCTAAACAGTTTCGCCACGTCAATGGCGTAGTGGTGGTAGCCGGTATCGTCCTCATGCCCGATATACCGTCTGTCCGTAATGGTAAAATCAGCAGCAAGCAGGGCTTTGGAAAGCTGCTTTTTCCGCTTCAGATAATTGCCCCTGGAGAACAGGGAGAGCCGCGCCTCCTGGGTCTCGTATTCCGGCAGGTTATCCGCATGAAGTTCATAGGTATCCGCAAGCGGCGTGACCACCACATACTCCTCCGGCGGCTCATCGGAGAACACGCCGGTTTCAACAGGCAGACCGATTCCTTCTATCACAATTTTCAGTTCCGAAAGTAAACTCAAATGTTCTCCACCTCCTCGTCCAGCTTTGCCTTCATGGCGCTGATACAGGCGTTTTTGGACGCCGACCGGGCGGGCTTCAGAAACGGTTTTGCAGGCTGGCCGCTTTTGCCGTATTCTAGGATGGTGGCAATTTTGGCATTGCTGTCGCCGTCCGAACGGGGCTCGGAAAAGCCAACCTTTATGTCAAAATCCCCGTTCCTGTCCTGCAGGGCGGGAGAAGTGCCAAGGGAGCGTAAAAGCTCCCCGGTGCTTCTGGAGTCATACTTTGTCCCGCTGCCAATGACAGACTGCAGGTTGGAGCGCACCTTGTCTTCCACGACCTCTGCGCCTGCCTCCAGCACTTTCGGGATGATCTCATCCGTCTTATCCGCCAGCCGGGATACCTTCATCAGAAAGTCCTCCGGCATTTTCATTTGAACCTTAGCCACCCGGTTTCACCTCCTGTGCCAGAACCTCCAGATACATCCCTCTGCCTTTGACATCCTCTACAGAGGTGATCTCGAAAGTATGCCCATCGCAGAGGATTCGCATATCCGTAGTCACGGTGAGGTCAGGAATCACTCGGAACCGAAAAAGGTCGGTGGCAGTGGAGAAGGACGCCATGTTCGCCCATTTCTCACTGCCGTGCCGACCTTCTCGGTATGCCCGCACCTCCGCAACGGTCACATCCGTTTCCGTCTTGAAACCGTCCTCATCCTGCGTAAACCGTTTCTCTACGATGGAAAGGAAGGTGTTCATCTTGCCAAAGCTCATACTCACACCTTCCAATCTCGGTCAAGCCGTAAGAGAAGGTTGACCGTGTTCCACACCTGCTGCGCCGCATTGGTGTTGTCTGCGAAGAAGCCGCCTGTGGAGCCGTCCCTGGACTCATAGAAATGCGATGCCAGCATGATCACCGCTTGTTCGGTAGTGGCTGGCATCGCATTGTCTGTATAGTAACCTTCCGGGATATGCTGGTAGCTTTCCGCATAGGAGACAGCGGCGGTGATGTAGCCCTTCAGAAGTTCATCATCCACCGAATGCTCCAGAATGAGACTGGCTTTTACTTTCGAGAGCAGTTCTTCCATCACCGCCGCCTCCTCTCATTAGGCCGCAGACTTCTGCGCCAGCACTTTAATGGCTTCCGGCAGGATCAGCTTGCCGTCCACACGCTGGGAGGCAAGGAAACCTACCTGGCCGGTAGCGGCATACAGCTCGTTCAGGCGCTTGAAGGAACGGCCCTGGCGGTCAGCGATCCAGTAATAGCTGAAATCACCGAAGGCTACGGTCTTGGCGTCTGCGGCAATGGCAGGCATATAGGCAGAGGTGCGTACCGGCTTTCCAAGCAGCAGGTCAGGAGCGCCTGCGGTCAGGGAAGGCTGCCAGAGGTACTGCCCCTGGTTGTCCTTCAGCTTGCGGATGGCCTTGATGGTGGAATCGTTTAACACCCACACAGCGTTTCTGCGGTAAGGGGCTTTCAGGGAATAGAACAGGTCGATCAGCTCATCGGCAGTGATCGCCGTAGCAGACGCAGCGGTAACGCCGGTCTCTGCACCGCCCGTTGCGGCAAGGATACCCAGAGGCTTTCCGGAGCCGTCCCCGGTAAAGAATGCTTCCTCCTCCTTAGCGCCGATGCGGCGGGCGAACTCACGGGAGATGTAGCTCTCCAGATCAAAGACGCTGTCATTGAGCAGTTCCTCAGAAACTTTGATCATGGTACCCAGCTTGTAAGCGCCGATGGATACCTGACCGAAGGAGTCGTCGCTTTCCAGATATGCGCCTTCCTCATCGATCCAGGATGCGGTACCCTTGGTAGCCACCACGGGGATCTTGCGGTCGCCGCTGGAGGTCTGGATGATCTTTGCCAGCTGACGGAAGATGTTCTCCTCCTCCAGAGCTTCTACCAGAGTGCGCTCGTACTCGTCAGGAACGAGATACCCACCCTCGGAATCAGTGCCGATCTGCAAAGCGTTCATCACGGTGGGCATAGGGGACTTGGAACGCATCATGTTCCAGAAGTTCTGGCGGTACTCATCGGTAGCGCGGCCGGTCTTGGCAGTTTCCTTGCCGTTCATGGGCTTTCCGGTGAGGGGCTTGTTTACCGGACGGTTCAGCTCCGCCTCCAGCGCCTCCTGGCGCTCCAGACGGGCAATCTCCTTGCCCAGGTCGGTGATTTCCTGCTCCATGCGGGAGTAGGTGGCATCGTCCTCAGCAGACAGCATACCTTTTTCGTTTCTGTGGGAATCCAGGAACGCCTTGGTGGCCTCCCAGGCTTTGGCGCGCTTTTCACGCAGTTCAAGAATAGTCATAGTCGTTATCCTCCTTAATATTTCATCAAATTAAGCCGCTCGTAGAGACTATCCACGGAGCGGCCCTGGGGTTTAGGGTTTTCAGTTTTCTTAGGATTGGTCTTACATTTCGCTGCGATTTTATCCATGAGGGAATTGACCACAGCGGCTTTAGAATACAGCATGGACACCGCAGGCGGCTCCATGTCCTCTGGCACATCGGCGCGTTTGAGAATCTCATCGGCAAAGCCAAGCTCTACTGCCTTGTTTGCGTCCATCCAGGTCTCTGCGTCCATAAGGTGGGAGAGCCGTGCGCGGGACAGACCGGTCTTGATCTCATATGCATTGATGATGGAATCCTTGACGCTCCCAAGCATCTCGATGGCCTTCTGCATTTCAGCGGTATCACCCATCGCCACGGTCATAGGATTGTGGATCATCATCATGGAGACGGGGCTGACCAGAACCTTTGTGCCTGCCATAGCGATCACGCTTGCCGCAGACGCCGCAATGCCATCGATCTTGACCGTGACGTTGCCCTTGTAGTCCATGAGCATATTGTAGATTTGTGCCGCTGCCACGCAGTCGCCGCCGGGAGAATTGATCCAGACGGTGATGTCGCCGGAGCCAGACATCAGCTCCTCCTTGAAAAGCTGGGGCGTGACATCATCATCAAACCAGCTTTCCTCGGCGATGGTGCCGTTCAGGAACAGCGTTCTCTCCACTGTTTCCGTCTGATTCTCCTGATTCCTCACCGTCCTGTTTTTCCACTTCCAGAACTTCTTCATCGGGGTTTTCCTCCTTTCCGTCATCGTTCGGTTGTGTATCTGCAAAAGCTCCGGCGTTGCAAAGCGGGAGCATATTGCCGTTGATCAGGTACAGGTCGCCGCCATCCTCAGCGGGGATGCGATCCATGTTCTCCAGTTCCCGGATGTCGTTGGCGCTCATCCAGCCGTTCTGCCTTGCGGTGGCGTAGCCGTTCATGCGGCTGGCATAATCCCCACGGAGCAGACCTTCCACATTGAATTTGGTAAAATACTGTTTCTTTTCCTCTGCGGAAAAGAGCGTCCGCTGGATGGATTGCTCCCAGCGCACGAGCCAGGGCTCCAGCGTGTATTTCACGAACTCCAGCGACTGTTGCTCAATATTGGAGAAGCTGGACTTTTCCAGGTCGCCAACCATATGGGGTGGCACTCGGAAAATACGGGCAATCTCGTTGATCTGGAACTTTCTCGTTTCCAAAAACTGCGCCTGTTCTGGGGAGATGCCAATAGGCGTATATTTCATGCCCTCCTCCAAAACGGCTATCTTATTGCTGTTGCTGCTGCCGCCGAAGGTGGACTGCCAGCTTTCCCGGACACGGCCGGGGTCTTTGATGGTTCCCGGATGCTCCAGCACGCCGCCGGGTGCTGCGCCGTTAGCAAAGAACTTCGCACCATACTCCTCACAGGCGATTGCCATGCCGATGGCGTTTTTCGCCATCGCTATGGGGGAATAGCCCACCAGACCGTCAAAACCCAGGCCAGGAATGTGCAGCACATCCGAAGGATTCAGCCGCACGACTGTGCCCTTGACTGTGGGCGTATCGTCCGTACTGACCGTGTATTCGTAGTAGAGCTTGCCGTCCCTGTCACGGTCCACCGTCATCCTGTCCGGCATCAGCGGATAGAGGGCAATGACCTCACCTTTACCGTTACGGATGATCTGGGCGTAGGCGTTGCCCCACAGGAGCAGGTGCGTCATGAGGGTTTCCCGGAACACGAAAGAACTCATCTCCGGGTTCGGCTCATCGTGGAGAAGCAGATACAGCGGGTGGTCGATGGCTTTCTCCTTGCCACCGTCCTCCTTGTAACAGTAGAGGTGCAGCGGCAGACCTGCCACCGCTTCCGCCAGGATGCGGACGCAGGAATACACCGCCGTCATCTGCATGGCGGAGCGTTCGTTGACACGCTTGCCCGCCGAGCTATTGCCAAAGAAAAAGCTGTAGGCACTGCCAGTAGTGCGGTTCTGGGGCTTGTCCCTGGAACGGAAAAGCCCTGAAAAGATACCCATATGTGATCACCGTCCTTCCTCAAATAAACAAAAGGCCCCGGCTGTCATAAACCGAAGCTCCCGTATCGTTGCCGCAGCGGATCGCACGGTCAAGCCCCATAATGGTGGCGATGGCCCCGTCGATCTTCTCTGTGGATTTTTCCTTGTCCGCCTTGATGTTGCCTGCCGGGTCGGTGCGGATGTAGATGTTGTCCATCATCCACCGCAGCACTGGGTGGCCGCCGTGGGCGATCTTTTCCTCCAGCACCAGCTTCATCAGTTCCTTGGTAGGAGGACTCATATCCTTAAAGCCCTGTCCGAATGGGACTACTGTAAAGCCCATGCCCTCCAGGTTCTGCACCATCTGCACAGCGCCCCATCGGTCAAAGGCGATCTCACGGATGTTGAACCGTTCGCCGAGGTTCTCGATAAATTTCTCAATGTAGCTATAGTGGACCACATTGCCCTCGGTGGTCATCAGCACACCCTGGCGCTCCCACAGGTCATAGGGGACATGGTCACGGCGCACACGGAGATCGAGGGTTTCCTCCGGTATCCAGAAGTAAGGCAGAACATAGTATTTGTCCTCCTCGTCCAAGGGTGGAAAGACCAGCACAAAGGCTGTGATGTCCGTGGTGGAGGATAAGTCCAGACCTCCGTAGCAGATGCGCCCTTCCAGATCATCCTCGGAGACCGGGAAGGCACAGGCGTCCCATTTCTCCATCGGCATCCACCGCACCGACTGCTTCACCCACTGGTTGAGCCTCAGCTGCCGGAAGGCGTTCTCCTCGCCGGGGTTCTGCTGGGCTGATTCACAGGCGGCTTTGACCTTGTCGATGCCCACCGTAATGCCAAGGGACGGATTAGCCTTCTTCCACACCTCCGGGTCTGTCCAGTCCTCATTCTCAGCTGCTCCGTAAATGACGGAGTAGAAGGTGGGATCGACCTTCCTGCCTTCCGCAATGTCGATAGCCTTTTGATGTACCTCATAGCAGATGGAGTTGGTGTCGTTGCCCGCCGTGGTGATCAGGAAATACAGCGGCTGCATCCTGGCGTCCCCGGAGCCCTGGAGCATGACGTCAAAGAGTTTCCGGTTTGGCTGTGTGTGAAGTTCATCGAAGATCACGCCGTGGGTATTAAAACCGTGCTTATTCGCCACATCCGCCGAAAGCACCTGGTAGTAGGAGTTGGTGGGCAGGTAGGTGATCTTCTTCTGGGATTCCAAGATCTTCACACGCTTGGAGAGGGCCGGACAAAACCGCACCATATCCACTGCCACATCAAACACGATCTTTGCCTGGTTGCGGTCGGCGGCGCAGCCATACACCTCGGCACGTTCCTCGCCATCCCCGCAAAGGAGCAGGAGCGCCACAGCGGCAGCAAGCTCAGATTTGCCCTGTTTCTTCGGTATCTCAATGTAGGCCGTGTTAAACTGTCGGTAGCCGTTGGGCTTTAATACGCCGAACAGGTCACGGATGATCTGCTCCTGCCAGTCGATCAGTTCAAAGGGCTTTCCCGCCCAGGTGCCTTTGGTGTGGCAGAGGGACTCGATGAACATGACCGCATAGTCGGCGGCGTCCTTATCATAGTGCGAGGCCTTCGCCATGAACTTTGTAGGCTTGTATTTCTTCAGTTTTCGCATAGGCACCACCTCCAAAATGGCATAAAAATAAGCCGCATTGCTGCGACTTCCAAAATGGTTCTGTACGAGAGAAAGAGCCATGCGGCTCGTTCTCTGCTGGTTCTCTTTACTGCTGCATCGCCCAGGCGATGGCGTGGCCGTCATCCTCGAACTCAACCCCGCTGGCTGCTCTCAGCCCGATCATCCCTTCGCAGGTGCGGTCATCGGTAAGGAACTCGTATACCGCGCCGAAGTAGCAGGGCTTGTTCATCCCGTTGTAAAAATGTCCCGCCATCACAATCTTGTCCCCGAAGGTTAAGATCCTGCTCCACCGGCATTCCAGGTCTTCCGGGGTGGTGGGGTTCGGCAGTCTGTACTTTTTCATTGCTTCATTGATCGTCATGGTTTTTGTCCTCCGTTTTCTTTGTTTTCCCTTTCGGTGTGTACATATTCGCTCTAAACGGAGGATATATCAAGTTGATTCTGCGTCATAATCTACACAAATATCTGAGATATAAACTGTGTAGATTATCCCTGCGTGTGGCGGTGGATCGTCTCAAGAATCTGCTCCTGTTCAGATGGCTTCACGCCGATGGACTGGAGCGCCTGCCTGGTGCCGCAGTCCGGACAGATGAGGGTTTTGTTGTCCTCCCTGGAAAGCGCCGGAGCGCCGTGATAAGGCCTACCACAAAGCGGGCAGACCGCCGTCCTTATGATATTATCCTTCATAGCCGCATACCTCCCTGCATTTATCATAGGCGTCGATCAGAATGTTTTTGTCGAAATAAAAGGTGTCGTACCCCTCAAGGCAGGTTCTCATGTAAAAGTTGGTGGGGACGCCGATGGGGCGCTCCTCGTGCATGATGTATGCGAATGCGTTGACCGTCCTGCGCTTGCCTGTGCGGATACCCTTGTATTGCAGCTTGATGTCCTTCTTGTAGTAGAAATTGGGGAATCCTTCATAGCGGTCGAGGGCGGCTTCATCCGCAGCCGTCACCTCCCAGATCGCCACGGGAACCGTGCCGCCGGCGCATTCCTCAATCGTGAGGTAGGACCCGGTCTTGCTCCCCTTGAACAGCAGCTCCCAGCCTTTGAGGTTTGCCGTGCCGAGGATCGTAGCGTGAGGGCAGCGCACCCGCATCTGCGGGACATTAAGGTTGCTGCCGTAGGCGATGTAGTATCTTTTTTCTTTCATGTGTATCCATCCTTTCCTGGAGGACTTAGGTTACTTGTCCTTCTACCACCCTAAGACCGCCGAAGCGGTCAGGGGCAGGGCATTTAACCTAAATCCTTCAAGCAGCTCTACCGTGCCGGAAAGCTGTGTCCCCGGTCAGGTTGCGGGTCAGGAAATCTCTGGCCGTTGCAAATTCCTCGCCGATGAAGCCCAGGCGGAGGAGCCAGGTGCGCATGGCGTATTTGGGGTTCTCGTTTTGCTGGGGCTTGGGGCTTGCCGTCCGCACATCCTTTGCCATCTGGCTTAAGGCCAGGCAAAGCTGGATGTAGCTCTTAAGCTGCCCTGCGTGGATGCCGCCCCTGCGCTCTGCGGTCGGCTCATCGAATTGGAAAAGCCGGAATTCGACCGTCCCCTTGGTAAAGGTAGCGTGGAGGTTCAGCATATGGTAGCGGCTGTCGTTGTAGTGGTGGCTCCTGCCGCAGCTTGCGCCGTTGCTGGTGTACCAGATGTCCGCAAGGTGCGCCATTGAGCGGGGCTTCCTGCGGTTGACCTGTTCCAAAAACCGTGGGTCTACCGTGCGGCAATAGCGGCTCATGCGGCCCCGGTCGAGTTTCAGCGCCTCAGCGATCAGGCTCTCATGGCTTGCCATGATGTTGGCAAGGTTGCGCAGGCTCTGCGGCGTGTGTCCCTGCGCCCCGATGTGGATGTGGACACCGCATCCTCTGGAGGCGTCGCTCTTGGCGCCTGCGTGTCTGAGCTGCCTGCAAAGCTCCTGCAGGGTTTCGATGTCGCCGTAGGTCAGGATCGGGGTGACCAGTTCGCATTTCTGCTCGTCCGGCCCTGCGATGGAAACATCCTTCTGGAATTTCCACTCGCGCCCATCCGCATCCCAAGCCGACCAGGTGCTGTACCCGTTGCGGCTGGCAGTGTTCTCGTATCTGCCTGTGCCGAAGTAGGCGGCGGCAACCTTCGCTGCCTTCTGGCGGGTGATGCTGTTCATCTCGACCTCGACACCGATGGTCTGGTTCTTCATCTCTGCAATCTGCCTTGCTGTTTTCTCGTTCATTCTGAAATCCTCCGTTTTTCTGCCTCGCGGCTGTGTGTTTTCCCTTTCGGTGTACACATATTCGCTCTAAAAGAGGATAATAGCAAGTTCATTCCGCGTTATATATTACACAAAGATGACCGCAGGATATTGTGTAGTTTATGGCTGTTTGCCGCCATCCGATATTGGCTTGAGAAGGCCGTTTTCCTCCTCATCAAGGATAGCAAGAGCCAGGCGGAATCCCGTCCGCAGCCCATCGATGAAGTACTCCTCAGCGGTCATGCCCGCAATGGCGGCTTGTAGACAAATCATCTTATCGAGAACTGTGGCTGCCTCCTGATCCAGCATGGATCGGAGCTTTTCTTCTTCATCAGCCAGACCGGCAGCAGCTTTTCCATACTCCGAATTACGGTCAAACTGCTTTTCATTCGGATTGATGTTCCCATAGAAGAAGTCCTTCAGAATGTTATTTGGCACGGCGGTCACCCACCTTTCTCACAATATCCTCCCCATAGACCACGTTCAGGCCGCTGCCATTGTCCCAGCGCATGAGAAGGGAACCAGTATCATCCACGCCTTTGACGGTGCCTTTCGTGCCAACAGGCGGGGCCTGGACATCATCCATCCGCACCAGTTCCACACGGGTGCCGGCAGGATATTCCCGGCGGATGCGCTCCACAATCTCTCTACTCGGAAACTTCATGGTTCACACCTCCATCCTTGAAAGCCGAGGAACCGGTCAGATTCTTCAGCAGGATCTTGCGCTCCGCTTTATATTCGCTGCCGATGAAGCCCAGGCGCAGGAGAAAGCAGCGGAAGGCGTATTTCTCGTTATCCACTGCTTTCTCCGTGACCGTTACCCGCTTGGCGTTTTTGCTCATCTCGCAGAGTGCGGAGATGAAGTGGGTGTAGGCTTTGACCGAGTCGGCATCCGGCAGTTCCGGGAACCAGGGGAATGCCACCCGGTCTTCCTGAATCTCGATGGGCAGAGTGTCCACGCCGAGCGCCTTTTTGATGAGACCGCCCTTGGCGTCCAGTAGCTTGGTGAGGTTGCCAACCGCCACCTTGTCCAATGGGATTTCCACCATAAGCCCCACAGTTTTGTTCTGTGGCGCAGTGTCGATGGCTTTGGATTCTTCTTCGGTGGGCAGTTTCTCGCCGTCGTGCGCCTCGCATTCAAAGCCTGCGGCGGCGATGGTTTCAAGTACCTGCTCGACCTCCTCGCTGTCAGCGCGGTCGTCAAACAGGAGCGTCCCGTCCTTGGTGACCGTGAAGTAGTCGATCTCATAATTGCAGGTAGGCATGAATTTGTATTCCGCCCTGGCACCCGTGGCATCTGCGATGACCTTGACCAGTTCCTTGCGTTTTGCGCCTGTCACATTGTATCTGATTTCCATGTGCGAAAACCTCCTTCGTTTTTGGTAGTCACATATTCGCTCTGAACCCCTGAAATATCAAGCGATTTCCGCACATTTTGCTGTAGAATAGCTGCCGGATCATTCGCCGGATAACTGTGCATAGTACACGATGCCGGAAAGCACAAAACAGACGTTAGGCAGTGCCACGCCGTTGCCCCACATCTTGTATTCCGCAGAGTCGGAGTGGGGGTCTTTCAGCCACTTAATGATCTGATTGCGGCTCTTTGGCTTGGAGGAGGTTCCCATGACCCTTCGGTGTGTTTCAAACACCTCTGTCCAGAACTCGATCTCATTCTCGGTCGGCTCATCAGTTCCAAGCGCATCGCACCACCAGCCCGGGAACCCCTGCAGTCTGGCGCATTCGGTAGGCGTCAGTCTGCGGACGATGTAGTCAGGCTCCTTAGATACCGTAGGCGGATCTTTGAAATCTGTAGCGACCAACGTTTCCGTCACATCATCATCCGTAAAATTGGTGTGGAAGGAACTCTTGCTTGAATGGTAGATAGGCTGCCCGACCGCTCCCGGTCCTTTGGACACCATCGTTGGCTCGATTTCCGTTTCCACTGTAATTCCGAACTTGGCGTTCCGTCCCATGTTGTATGTGGCGCGGTCGATTCCGTAAGCTACCGCATGGCGGTCGGTGGCGTCCAGCGTGAAGGACACATCCTCGTTCACGCCGCTGCCCTGGGGACCGTTCTTGTCAGACCTTCCGATCATAGAGCCTTGCACAGCCACCACAGCCATACCGCCCTGGTTGCAGGAGGGATTGCCGCCGTTTGCGTCCAGGCAGCGGGAGGTATCCGCTTCATAAAAACCGCTGTGAGGATTGTCCGACTGCATGGCGTGGCTCTGCTTGGAGCAGATGCCGTAGACCTTGACAGCCAGCTCATTACATCTGGATTCGCCCACATCATGGGTGTTCAGCGTATTCGCCACGGTTCCGTCTTTCCACTGTTGCCCTTCATCGGAAGAGTGGGGGCGGGTGCCTTTCACAAACGGCACAAACACCGTCTGGTCGTTGTTGCATCCGAGGGTGGCAGATTTGTTGTCCTGGATCAGCGCACCCTTGCCACCACCCTCACAGCCGGAGCGGATTTTCAGCGTCTTTGGCGTTTCCACCACGAAGGGCTGATTGTTGCCGCCTGTTCCGTAAGTAGACATGACCGTGGGCGCTGTTTCCAATGGACCGGTGTATCTGGTGTCCTGGCTATGGTTCTCATAGACCGCCGCCGGCACCGTCCCCGCCCGGAGAGTGGGAGGGGTTTCTTCCTCGTACCCGATGGAGCGGCTGTGTGCGGAATGCTCGGTGCAAAAGCCCGCAGATTCCATCACGCAGGGAGGATGGTGGGCCTCCGCCCGGAGGGTGCAGGTGACACCGTCCGTCACATCCATGCGGTTTCCGCCCTGATCGTTCAGGCAGACGCAGCCTGCCGCTCCAGCGCCTTTCTCAGAAGTTCCGGCAGCTCCTTGCCACGAACGGAAGCCCTGCGGAGTATACCCAGACACGCCTTCGGACTCAAATAGTATTTTTCCGGCACTCCCGCCTGCAAAATCTGCGACAAGGTAGATGCGTTTTCTGCGTTGGGGAACTCCCCAGTACTGCGCATCAAATACCCGCCATGCGAGACTGAAATTATCTGCCACGATCTCTCCGGCGGTCGTCCATTTCTCAGGTCGAGGAGTATGAATTTCGTATCCTTTGACCGAGCAGATCTCTTCGAGGACGGACTGGAAGTCCGCACCCTTGTTGGAACTGAACGCGCCGGGGACGTTCTCCCAGACGATATACCTTGGATATCTGCCATCAGTTGCACACCTCATTTCCTTTACGATCCGGACGGCTTCATAGAAAAGGCTGGAGCGGGAGCCGTCCAGACCTTCCCTCCGGCCCGCGATGCTCATGTCCTGGCAAGGGCTGCCGAAGGTAATGACATCCACCGGCTCAATCTTCCCACCGTCCATCCGGGAGACATCGCCGTAATGCTTCATAAACGGAAGCCGCTTTGTGGTCACCCGGATGGGGAACGGCTCGATCTCCGATGCCCAAACGGGGGTAATGCCGGAGAGCAAGCCGCCAAGAGGGAAACCGCCGGAACCGTCAAACAGGCTGCCGAGGGTCAGTTTATTCCGTTCCATCCGCAACCTCCCCATAACTGTATGTCTTGCCGTCCCGAAGGACACTCACTCCATCCGCAGTGCCGGCCTGCTCGATGTAGCGGTTCACGATGACATCGCAGAACTTCTCATCCAGTTCAATAGTGCGGCAGATGCGGTCGGTCTGCTCACAGGCAATGAGGGTAGAGCCGGAGCCGCCGAAGGGGTCAAGCACTACCGAGTTTGCCATGCTGGAGTTGCCGATGGGATATGCCAGCAGAGGGATTGGTTTCATGGTGGGATGGTCGCCGTTCTTCTTGGGCTTGTCGAACTCCCATATGGTGGTTTCCTTCCTGCCCGTGTACCACTGGTGCTTGCCGTTTTTCTTCCAGCCGTACAGCACAGGCTCATGCTGCCACTGGTAGGGAGAGCGGCCGAGGACCAGGGACTGCTTCTTCCAGATACAGCACCCGGATAAATAAAATCCTGCATCGGCAAACGCCCTGCGGAAATTCAAGCCCTCGGTGTCGGCATGAAACACATAGATGGATGCGTCCGCCGCCATGACCGACTCCATATTTTTGAATGCGGCAAGGAGAAACTCGTAGAATTTTTCGCCTGCCATGTTGTCGTTCTTGATCTTGCCCGCCGATCCTTCGTAATTGACGTTGTACGGCGGGTCGGTGATCACCAGGTTGGCCTTGATGTCATCCATGAGCGTGGTGTATGTCTCTGGATTGGTGGAGTCCCCACATACCAAGCGATGTCTGCCAAGCGTCCACATATCGCCAAGTCGGGAGAAGGTGGGCTTTTGCAGTTCCGCATCCACATCGAAGTCATCCTCTTTAGCTTCGATGCCGGCATCGAACAGCGCCGCCAGCTCCTTTTCATCAAAGCCGGTGAGCAGGGGATCAAAGTCCATGCCCTGCAAAGACTCGATCTCTACTCGCAGAAGCTCCTCATCCCATCCGGCGTCCATCGCCATGCGGTTGTCGGCAATGATGTATGCTTTCTTCTGCGCCTCGGTAAGGTGGTCGGCAAACACACACGGAACTTCCTTGATGCCTTCCTCCTTTGCCGCCATTATTCTGCCGTGGCCTGCAATCACGCCATAGTCGCGGTCAATGATGACAGGGTTGATAAAGCCGAACTCCCGGAGGGAGGAGCGGAGCTTCGTAATCTGCTCCGGGGAGTGGGTGCGGGCGTTGTTCACATAGGGCACCAGTTTGCTGATTGGCACCAGCTGCATTTCCGTTGTTGTTTTCATCGCACCAGCCCCCATTCCGCAAATTTCTCAAAGCCGCCAAGGGACTGGATGTATTTCCGGGCAGTCTCCACGATCTCCGCATAGGGAATGCCGTCCACGGTATCGTCCCCAATGGCGCAGGCAAGCTCCACGGGCTTTCCCGTTTCCTGGGCTTTCAGCCAGGCGTAGATATTGACCGACACATCCGCTTTGGACAGGTCTTTACCATGCAGACCGCCGCCCGTGACAGAATCTGCCATATCGTTACCCAGCTTGCGGTTGGTTGCACCTGTGTCCACATCCGTGCCGCCCGTCCAGTCTCCCAGAGGGTTGATCTCGGCGTGAGGATACACTTCCTTGAGGTGATAGATCTTGGCGTTGCTCTGGCAGAGAATGAACCTTGCGCCGTCCAGAATGTATTTCCCGTCATAGGGATAAGTGTGATACACACTTTTGGCGATCTCGCAGAGTGCTTTCTGCTCCTCGGTCACAGGCATCCCTTTGAAGATGCCGTTGTCGCCGCAGCGGATTCCGTCTGCCTGGTTATTGGCGAGGTGTCCGTCCTGCGGCACTTCCACATAATCCGTGTGTAGGTTTCCGGCAATGCGCTTCACGATGGCGTCCACCTCATCCAGCGAAACGTGTACGGAACTCTCCGCGATGATGTGGCAGACGCCGTGGCCGATGAGAACCTCCACAGCAATCCTGGGATTTTCTTCTTTTCTGTATGCCGCATCCACCAGGGCCCCGGCGATGCGGTCCGCCACCTTATCCGGATGGCACGGATTTACTTTCTCAAACATGACTTCACCCCTTTCTTGCCCGGAGCAGACGCTCCATCAAATCGTCCTGGGGAGAAACCTCCCCGTAATCGGTGCTGCAGTTTTCCTTTACGATCTGGAATATCTCGTTCCAGAGCCGCACTGCCTGGTTCATGTAGTTGATGCCGATGTTGATAAACGGCGATGGGATTGGCTTCTGGGTAGTGGGGTGCTTGGAGAGGAAGCCCATGCGGTTGGTCATCTCCTCACACTGAATCCAGCGGGCGCTGCACATGGCATACCGCTCCAATAGCTGGGGAGATACCTTTGCCGCACAGCCGATCTTCTTCAGCCACTCCCAGGTTTCTTTGTAGATTTCCTCTGCCTGGAGTGTACTTCCGTCACGCTGCTCGGCAGAGAGGAACTCGTGGGGCTTTGGCATATCGACACCCTCGACTTCGGGAATGTCCAGGACTTCCAGCCTGCGTCCGCCCGGATTGCCGTTCTCGGCTTTTTCCTTGACGGCAGACTTCTTTCTTCCCGCACCGGGTCTCGCACCGCCGCGCCCGCCTGTGTTATTAGATTTTGTCGGCATTTTCTCACCTCTTTTCCGCAAAAAATGAGCGACCGCTTTCGGCCGCCGTCAATTACCCTTTTGATTTCGCCTTTTTCGCACACGAAGCCCCGGGCCGCTGCCCGCATACAGGACCCGCAGAGATTTTGACTGCCCTACCGGTCGCCAAGGTCGTGGTGGATCTTGGTGTGGCAGGAACGGCAAAGGCTCATCAGGTTATCCCTTGCATGAGTGCCGCCCTGAGAGATGGGAACGATGTGGTGTACCTCATCCACGGGAGTCAGCCGTCCTTCCTTAAGACACATCTCGCAGAGAGGGTGCGCTGCAGCGTAGCGGTCACGGATTCTCTTCCATGCTCTGCCGTATTTCTTGTTTACGTCCGCACTGCGTTCGTATTTGTTGTACTGCCTGCGGGCGGCTGCTTCATGCTCCTTGCAGTACTGCCCATCCGTGAGGTTGGGGCAGCTGGGATAGGAGCAGGGGCGCTTTGGTTTTCTTGGCATCGCTTCACCTCCTTGGGCATAAGAAAAGCCCCCACAGGATCGCTCCCGTGAAGGCTGTTCTGTATTCTACTTCGCTATTGTAATGATATCACAGGACGGGTGTGTCATACTGTCCCAAAAGGTCTCAAAGTGTGCCAACTTTAATCCGGCACGGGAAAATTCTGAAGAGCTGATCCATGAATCCGATGCACAGTGCTTTTCGACACACACATCATGTGTTCGATCTCATCCCAGGAGAAACCGTCAAGGTAACGGTAGCGGAGAAGAATCTGCTCCTCATGGCTATTCAGCATATCAATCCGCATATTTATCTCGTCCCGCAGGCTGATTAGATACGCCACCTTTTCCGCCACATCTCTCTGGATGGCGTCGATTTTCTCAAGACATCGGACAAAAGGGGCCTCTGTTGGCTTGTTTGGATTGTAGTGCTGTTCGAAATTGCTGCCTGAGACGCTGCTCGATAAATCCCTCCAGTAGTCAATCTCACGCAGGCGGCAGTTGATGAGTGCGTCCAGGTGCCGCGCCTGGTTCAGATATTCTTTTGCGGTCATGCGTCCACCTCCTTCTGCAGGGAGCGGATCAGCATCTCGCCATCAACACTTGTAAGTGCTGAGTACCACTGCGAACGGAAGAACCGCTCGATTTCGGCTTTATCAGCCTGCGCCGTCCTGTTCCTCGGATTTGCCTTAAGGCTCTTTAGCGCCATGCGGTAATCCTTCACCGCATGCAGGATGATGGCGTTCGCAAGGTTCTCGTAGATCGAGATATCGCTCATATTCGTACCTCCGAAATTTTGATCCTCGGATTGGCACGGATTTTCTTAGATTGTCTCAGATTTTCAAGTCCGCTTTCACAGCGTCGATCAGCGCCGTCTGGGTATGCTCCTTTTGGGAGAGGGCTTTCATGATGCGTTCGTCAATGGTTCCCTTTGTGACGATGTGCTGCACCACCACGGTTTTGGAGGTCTGTCCCTGCCGCCAGAGCCGCGCTATGGTCTGCTGATACAGTTCTAAACTCCAGGTCAGCCCGAACCACACGATGGCTGAGCCACCGCTCTGGAGATTCAGCCCATGTCCCGCCGATGCCGGATGGATCAGCGCCACCGGGAACTCGCCATTGTTCCATCTGCGGATACTGGTGGCGTCATCCAGCCGGGAGAACGGGATATGCAGCTTTTGCAGCCTTTCCGAAATGCGGATCAGGTCATGCTTGAACCAGTACGCCACCAAAAGCGGTTTGCCGTTGGCGGCTTCGATGATATCCTCCAAAGCGTCCAGTTTGCGGTCGTGAATGCGGATGGCCTCGCCGTCGTCGTCATAGATCGCGCCGTTCGCCATCTGGGAGAGTTTCCCGGAGAGGGATGCGGCGTTGGCGGCGGTGATCTCCGTATCACCCAGCGACAGCACCAGCTCCTGTTTCAAGTCCGTGTATTTTTCCCGTTCATCCTCGGAGAACTGGACCGTGTATTCGCTGCTGACCAATTCCGGCATCTGCAGGTGGTCGGCGGACTTCATAGAAATGGTGATATCCGAGATCTGCCGGTAGATAGCGTCCTCCGCATAGGGCAGGGGTTTGTAGGAGTAGATGATCTGGCCGTTTCGCTTATCCGGCGTGAAGTAATCGGTGCGGTACTTGGTGATAAACCGTCCAAGCCGCTGTCCCATGTCCAGAATGCGGAACTCCGCCCACAGATCCATCAGACCGTTAGAAGCGGGAGTGCCAGTCAGCCCAACGATACGGCTAACCTTGGGTCTGACCTTCAACAGCGACTTGAACCGCTTTGTCTGGTGGTTCTTGAAGGAGGACAGCTCATCGATCACCACCATATCGAAGTCAAAGGGAATGCCGCTTTCATCAATGAGCCATTGGACGTTTTCCCGGTTGATGATGTAGATGTCAGCGCGTCTCATCAACGCCGCCCGGCGCTGGGCTTCCGTTCCGACAGCCACGGAGCAGATGAGGTTCTGGAGGTGATCCCACTTATCCGCTTCAGCCGTCCATGTGTCCCGCGCCACTCTTAAGGGTGCGATGACCAGCACTTTATGGACCTCGAAGCTGTCAAACAGCAGGTCGGCTATAGCTGTCAGTGTGATGCTGGTTTTCCCAAGACCGCAGTCCAGGAAGATAGCGGCGGCGGGGTGTGTCTCGATGTAATCCACCGCATATTTCTGATATTCATGGGGTTCGTATCTCATCCAGTATCCCTCCAATCTGCTCCGCATCGTCCAGCACATACACCGGAAAGCCCAGCCGCCGCAAAAGCCTGTGGCGGGAAAGCTGCAGCGGTCTCGGTTTTTCGCCCGGAGCTTTGACTTCCACAAAGCATATCCGCCCATTCGGCAGCAGCACCATGCGGTCCGGCATACCGTCAAAACCGGGCGAGACGAGCTTGGGGCAGATGCCACCGGCCTTTTTGACCATCTGCGTCAGTTTCTTTTCAATTTCTTTTTCTCGCATCTGACATATTCCTCCCAGCATTCCTTAAAGGTCTCAAGGCAGGCATCACAAGCGCCGCTTCTGACCAGATGATTATGGATGATGTCATGCCATCCCTTGAATTTGCAGGCACGATTCCTGGGGAAGTGTTCGGAATCCCTCGCCATATCTCTTGCGAGATCTCCTGCGGGAGAGTCACTCGTTTTGTAGTTTCTTATCATGTAATTGTAGAAGTTCATGTCATTACCTCCGCGTTCTTAAAAACCTGAAAATCCTTACGCGCGTGCATATGCGTGATTTACGGGTTCTGTACAGTCTTTTTTATACATTTTCAATTTGTATGCTTTTTTAGGAACACAGGAACGAAGCCTGTAAAGTTGCCTTGCGGCGGCACATTCGGTGTGTTCCTGGCGGCGTTCCCGGAGTCTCCCCTGGGAACACTGCCGGAAGTCGGGAACTGTTCCTTATTCGCTCCGTTCCCGAAAAATCAGTCAGGAACATCGCCGGGAACAAAAACGAACTGGGGCCCGTAGGGCTTGACGCGCTCCTTTTTCTCCTTGCGCACCCAGCCGAGCTTGGTGAGCATGGCTGTGAGGTTGTTGGATTCTGCGCGGCCAAGGCTGCCCTGGTCTTTGCCGAAAAGCTCACACCAGATCTCCATATTGCAGACCCGTGTTCTGGCGACCGTACCCACACGGCCAATATTGTTCACTCCGGCGAGGAAGGAGCGGCGGTCGAACAGATCCATGCCGTCCCAATCCTCCGGGAGCAGGGTCTCCAGATACTCGCGCACAAGCCCCTCGCGCTCATCGGACTCAAGCGCCTCCCGCTGTTCATTCTTGGCGAGCGTCTCCAAATCGGGAGCCAGATGCAGCTTTTCTCCGCTTTCCACAAGAACCAGTACCTCCGCCCAGATCTGGCAGATATCCTCGGTGGTAAGTTCCCAGGAGTGTTTTATGCCGCCGCCCGGCGTTTTGACCGGCCAGAACCGGCGGTTGCCTGTGGTGTCCCGCAGATAGCCGGACTCGGCGTTGGTGGTGCCAAAGAAGATACACTGTCTCGGATGCGGCGTCGCACGTCTGCCGAACGCGGCTCGGTAGATATCATTTTGCCGGGAAAGGAAGGAACGCAGCGTCTCCACCTCGGCTTTGCGAAGCCCCGCCAGCTCACCGATCTCCAGAATCCAATAGCCCTGCAGCTTCTCGGCAGCGGTCTTGTCCTTGGTGTCGCTCAGGTTCAGACTGTCGGAGAACCACTCTCCGGCAAGGCGGGAGATGAGGGTAGACTTGCCGATGCCCTGGGGACCGTTTAAGACCAGCATGGTATCAAACTTCACACCCGGCTCCTGCACCCGGCGCACGGCGGCGCAGAGGGTCTTTCTGGTCACGGCACGGACGTAGGAATTATCCTCCGCACCCAGATAGTCGATGAGGAGCGTGTCCACACGGGGAACGCCATCCCATTCCGGCAGAGCCGCCAGATATTCGCGGATGGGATGGTAGGAGCGGTCGTCTGCCACCTTGGTCACGGCGATCTGATAGTTGCGCTGGGAGAATGTACCGTAATGGGAGTCCACATAGCTGATCAGCTGTGCGTCATCGGCGTCCCGCCAATACTTGGACGGGTGCTTCCAGGGTACCTCGCCCTTGATTTCCATGCCGTCCAGCTGCTGGTTGAACACGATATTCTGGAGCTGCGGGTCATTCTGGAGGATGAGCGTGATGTTGTGGAGGTTGTTCTTTAGCACCGTGGAGCGGGGTTCATACTGGAAACGCTTCTGCCAGTCGGTATCCTCGCTGCCGGAGAAATCCGTCTCGGCGTCCGCCATTCTTTCGCTTGCCGCCAGCAGCTTTACCTCATCCTGCTGCATGGCGAACTCGCACATCGCCTCATAGGACGCTTTTTCGTCCAGATCGCCAAAGCGGTGGGTGCGGACGATGTCAAAGGCGTTGCACAGCTTGAGGTAAGCCGGGTCTTTGGCGTGGTGGCTGTATACGAATTTATCCTCCTTGATCTCTACGCCCGCCATGCTGGAGGACGCGATCAGGTGCCAGCGGTTCTCATTGTCGGTCGGCTCATAGATGTCGGAGAGAAACGCCTCCAGCGCCTTGCTGATGGGATAATAGGTGCGGTTGAACAGGCCCACCACGCCCTCTTTGGTCAGAGGATCCTGCACCTTCTGCTGTGCGGTGGTATTCGCTTTGCTCTCCCTGGAAGAGGTGGGCAGTCTTGTGGGGTCAGTCCATTCCGGGTGCTTTGCGAGGATTGCATCGGGATCGAGCCAGCCACCGTCCGTCTCCTTATACACAAAGGAGCCGTTAGCCGGAGTGGACGGCCAGTACATCAGCTGATTGGGCTGGTAGGAGCATTCGTCAAAATAGTCGATGCCCAGCATCTGAGCGAGATAGCGGGACACCGCCACAAATTCCTCCGGGGTCACATCCCTGGTCAGCGGGAACACCAGCCGGACGCGGGGATTTTCCTCTGTGCTGCTGTGGGTGGTGTACAGTGCGGAGGTATATGGGCAGAGCGTTTCATAGCCTTCCAGAAAAGCGGCGTCGATGCGGTCGCCGTCAAGCGCCACCATCGAGCGGCTCTCCACGGTATCGACCTTGCGTCTGCCGCCTTTCAGCACACCCGCCACAAAGCCGCCGTGGTCTTTGGCAGTGTCGCGCTGGGCGCGGCTCATCTTTGCATATTCCTCGGCGGACTCGGTGGTGCGGATAGGCACTCGGAGCCGTTCCTTCAGATCGTCAAACCGTATGGTCTTGTTGACCCATCTCTTTGCCTGCCGGTTGTTGCCGTAGGCGATGTTCAGTTCACGCATAGTCGGTTACCTCCTCACATGTAGTCGTAAAATACCTCAGACGGTAGTTCTTCCATTTGGCTCTGCGGATCTCCGCTTCCATGCCGGAAGAGATGTATTCTCCGAACACCCACACCTCGGAGCATTTACTCATGAGGGCGTTTCCGAAGAACAGCCCCAGCTGACGCTCCTTTGGATTGTCGTCACTGAGAAACTGTGGAAACAGCAGATGCGGCGCAATGGGAATGTATCCGGCGTCCACGGCAAAGCGGCTGTATCTCCGGGCGTTCTCCACGTTGGCGGTCACGTCCCCGGCATAGGGTGAGCAGATGTAGACGATGGGGCGGAATGCGCGGAGGGCGCGTTCTTCCTTTTCTATATTGGTGAGGGCTTCATAGGTGGTTGGATCGTAATAGCCCTCGCTGTTGAATTTATTGATGCTCATAGGCGTTACCTCGTTAATCTTTCTTGTAAAAATCGGTCTCGTAGCCATCGGCGCGAAGCTGCAGCCCGCTTGCCCAGGGCGGCGTCCTGCCCATCTGGTCGCATACGGCCTGTAAGGACATCCGGCGGTCGGCTTCAATGACCACCTCATCATGGATGTGCATGACGATGGAACAGCAGCGAAGGGTCTGCATGGCGCAGCAGAGGATATCACGGGAGGTCCCCTGGACGATATTTTCCACGAATTTCGGACCATAGCTGTCCAGCTGCTCCCATTTCTTTGTGCCGCCAACGCCTTCATAGGTGATGCAGTCGCCGCCGAACTTGTTTGTTCCGATCTTGGGCTTGACATAGGCAAGATTCCTGCCGGACGGCAGGGTGATGAACAGCATCCCGTTTCTGGCGGAGAATATGATGCCGTGTGTTTTCGTGGTGGTTTTGCGGGTGACGGCGTCCATCACAGCGCGGTCAACCGCCCACCAGAACTGCACGATTTTCGGATTCGCCTGTCGCCATGCGGAAACCAGGGCAGGAAGCTCGTCCTCGGACAGCCCCATCTCCAGTGCGCCCATCGCTTTCAGTGCGCCCACTGAGCCACCGTAGCCGAGAGCCAATTCGGCGATCTTGCCTTTTTGCCGCAGGTGGCCGTTGACGCCGTGCTTTTCTACGGGGACGCCGAACATCTGGGATGCGCTGGCGCAGTAGATATCCTTGCCCTCAGCGAATACGTCCTGCCGCCATTTCTCGCCGGCAAGCCACGCAATCACCCTGGCTTCAATCGCGGAGAAGTCCGCCACAATGAACTTCCTGTTTTTCTGCGGCACGAATGCCGTGCGAATCAGCTGGGAAAGGGTGTCCGGTACATCCTCATAGAGCATTTCCAGAGCGTCAAAGTCGCCTGCCCGGACAAGCCCTCTGGCTTCGGATAGATCGTCCAGATGGTTCTGCGGGAGATTCTGCATCTGAATGATACGGCCGGCCCAGCGCCCGGTGCGATTGGCTCCGTAAAACTGGAACATCCCTCTTGCCCGACCATCGGCACAGACGGCGATCTCCATTGCCTGATACTTTTTAACACTGGATTTCGCAAGTTGTTGGCGTAGGGTTAGTACCTTTTGAAGCTGAGGCGGCGCAGTTTTCAAAAGCTCCGCTACAGCCTTTTTGCCAAGGGTATCGGTCTCCACACCGTTATCCGCAAGCCACTGTTTCATCTGCTGTACCGAGTTGGGATTGTCCAGCGAGGTCAGTTCTTTCATCGCCTGGGTCAGCTCCGAGCGGGAGCGCCCGTCCATCTGAATGGCCTGCCGCACCAGTTTCATATCCAGACCCACGCCTCGGTCGTTGATCTCCTGGTCGAGATGGTATTCCTCCCAGACGCCGTCAGGCACGGGATACTTGGAGAGCCGCGCCTGGATGGACATCTCCGTCTCCACATCGCGGACGTTGTATCGCTTGAACGCCAGCCACTTGTCCGGGGCGTGTTCCGGTAGATTGCGGGTGCGCTGACCATTGGTCTTGGTTGGCGCACAGGGCTGGCAGAAATATTTGATGAGGTCTTTGCCTTCGGTCAGCTTTTGCTTTTCCAATCCGAGAACAGCCCCGACTCCCTCCAGGGATAAGGGTAGCCCCATATACGCCGCCCAGACCATCGAGCATTTCCAGGAGTCCGGCTCCAGATAGTCGCCGGTCGGATAGCCCAGAAAGCGTGACAGGCAGATGCGTTCAAAATTGGCATTGAAGGCCCACTTAGTTACCTTGTCATCCTCCAGAGCGCAAAGAATCTCCGAGGGAATTTTCTCCCCGCAGGCAAGGTCTATCTGCTGTACGGAACCGCCGTCCACGCTGTAGGCAAAGAGCAGTATTTCAAAATCGGAAGACTCCACATAACGGTACACGCCTGTTTTGGCAAGGGGCTGGTCGCTATAGGTCTCCAGGTCGATTGATAAGGTTTGCATTTCGTCACTTCCTTCCATACCCCAATAGGGCGGCAGATCGCTCCGCCGCCCTGGGGATTGGTTGTTATTTCTCCAGCAGCTTCATGCGGTTTTCGTGATACTCTGCGTCACGGGCCGCCTGTTCCCGCTCACGCTTTTCACGCTTGCGGTCATAGATGAAGGACTGGATACTGCTGATCAGAATGACTGCGCTGATGCACAGCCAGATGGCGAGAACTGCAAAAAGCAGAATTGTCTGAATCATTGTCATGGTCGTTTACCTCCCTTGTCTTAACCGAGGAAATCCTCGTCGTCATCAGTTGCGAAGTCGGCTTCAGCGCTGGCCTTGCCGCCCAGGGGTTCGCCGGGACGGATAAGCTGCAGGTTGTTCAGCCCGCAGGCGATGCCCTTGTTGCCGTTGCTGTTGAAGGCGTACAGGTTGATGGACGCCCTGCCGTACACGCCGGAATACACCTCGGAGCGGGTCAGCACGGGATTGCGGTCTGCGTCCACGATGCCGGGAGCAGTGGCGGAGTTGGCGTTGATGAAGTAGGCGTTCGCATAGGCGGGATCATCGGGTCTTTCAATGTCGCCGTCTCTCAGCGGGGTCTTGATTGCGGAGAGAGGAGGTACGGAGCGGCCGTTGCCCTTCAGCTTGGCCTGTCCCTCCTGGTAGGCGGCTTCAATAGCGGCCTTGATTTTCGCCACCGTCTTGGTGTCGGACTTCGGGATGATCAGCGAAACCGAGTACTTCGGCGTGCCTCCGTTGATGGACTTGGGCTCCCAGACGTTGGCGTAGGACCAGCGGGTGTCGGGACCGGTGATGACCTTCATAGGGTTGTTGACTCTGTTTGTGTTGTTAGCCATATTACATTTCCTCCATAAAATCATTTTTTGCGGTATTCCATTCGGGCCGTTTATCGCTCGACCACACGAGCGTCGGCCTGCCTTGCGGCTTTTCAATGTAGGGTGCGAGAAGCTCCTCAAAGCGGGATTTGCCCAGCATCTTCTGCATGGCGGTGATGCCGAGGAGCTTCTTTTCATAGGGGTCAAAGCCTGCGCCCTCAACGGCTGCGGCGACTGCGGATTCGCTGGTGTACTTGCGGTTGGAGCGGCCCTCGACCAGCTTCCAGCCGGGGAACGCCGTGCCGCTGATTGCCTGCTGGAGCGCGTATTCTTTCACATCCGCAGCCCAGGCGGTAAGCGCGTCAACCTTGTCCAGGATGCCGGCGATCTCCTCATCGGTCAGGAGGGGCGGCTCCTCAAAGTCGTACCGGGCAAGCGTGAGATTCGCTTCGGCTCGTTCCCGGCATTCGGCCTTTGCCTTGCAGAACCGGCACCATTCGCCGCAGTGAAAATCGCCACCGCCCTCGTATGCCAGCTTTGCCTTATAGGTCAGGTCATTCTGCGCCCATTCGAGAAGCTCGTCCTTTTCCATGACGCAGACGCTGATATTGGATTTCCGGGGCTGGTAGATGGTCATGCGGATGGAATCGATGTCGTAGATGCCGTCAAAGATCTCCAGAGCGCCCAGGGCATACAGCATCATCTGCGGATTATCCACGGCGCTGACCTCCACGCCTTTGCCGTGCTTATAGTCCACGATGTTCATCTCACCGTCAGCGATGACGATGCAGTCGGCGGTGCCGAAGCCGTCCCGCACCCAGCGGGAGAAATCCACTCGCTGCTCGATCAGGATGACCGGGTCGGCGCAGGTCTGCTTTGCGGTCTCCAGAAGCTCCGATACATAGGCGGCATACCCGGCGGCGCAGTCCTCCATCTCCTCGTTGTACCAAGAGAGGCTTTCGATGGGATTGTCCGCCGGAATCCCCAGAGCTTGCTTCAGCCGGAACTCACAGAGCGCATGGGCATCCGTCCCTTCGGCGGCGTAGTTGCTGCCCTTGTCTTCGTAGGCTTCGCACAGCCTTGCGGAGGGCGGGCAGTTGAGCCACCGTTCGGAAGAAGAAGCGGATAAGACTGCGTGTTTAACTGCCATTGGTCAGTACCTCCGCTTCGGCGAGCAACGCCTTGTAGTGTGCGGGGTCGATCTGCGACAGTTTGGACGCGCCGTACTTTTGAAGCAGGGCGCGGATCTCGGCGGTGTGTCCCTGGCGGGATTTGTCCGCAAGCACGGCTCTGACCTGCTCCAGCGTCAGTTCCGGTTCAGGAGGAGAAGCAGGAGCATCCTCTGCCTGCGGCTCTCCGCTGAACATCTTCGTCAGCCAGTCAGCGGCATCCGAAATAGCAGCGGCAGCACTGCGTAAGTCTTCGATGGTCTGTGCCATATCGCTCATTCTGCTCATGTGATTTTCCTCCTTCCCTGGATTTGCTCTGCTGGCGTGCGACGGTCAGGTTGTTCGCCAGTCTCTTTGACACCACGCTAATTGCGGTCAGGACATCAACAATGTCCTCGTCGGCACGGGCGTCATAATGGTTCGCGTTGTAACTCATATCGGCGGTCCCTCCTTTCCCAAGGCGTCTCGTGTTGCCTTTCAATGACCCATCTGGACAGGAAAGGAGGGGTTGGCCGAAAGATTTTTAGAATTTTTCCTTGAGCCGCTTCAGAAGCTGGTTCCTCTTATACACAAAGGTGTTCCGGGGCATATGCAGCCGCTCTGCACCGGCGCGTTCGGAAAGCCCGTCCGCAATCGCCATGAGAATCTCGTAGCTCTCCGGGTCTGACGCCTGCAGCTCCGAGAGCAGGCCGTTCAGGATCAGTGTGTCGATATCGATCTCTGTGGTCAGCCCACTGTCCGCAAGAAAGCTGGTGCGGGAGACACCGTTTTCGCAGGCGTTCTCCATCTCCGTGTCGATGGAGAGATGCTGGGGCTCGTCTTTCGGGACACAGCGAAACTCGCAGGTATCGCAAAGCCCGTCGCACTTGTAGTTTTTCTTAAATGGAATGCAGCAGGCTCTGGCTCTCTGCTTTGCCTTGCGGGTAGCACCCACGAACCGCTCCCAGTCGCGCTTCTGCTCCGGCGTGACCTCAATCCACTGCTTGAGTGGGCGGTAGTAGATGGTTGATGTGGTCTGATTTGCATTGGTTTTCATAAAAAGTCCTCCGATTTTCGATTTCTCGAAACGGAGGACTCTGGGCGCTGCCGCAAAAAGGGTGTAAAAACCTAACCGCAGTCCTAACGGAGTTCTCCGTTTCGGATTGCAGCTAACCCGCTCAAAAGGCAGCTGTGATATTGAGTTGTGCCGCCGGATACCGTTGAGCCATCAGTGATCAGGTGATGCGGTGTCAGGCGGTGAGCAGTTTTTTGTCTTGCTCAGGACAGATGGACTATCTTAGGTCGGCTTCAATGGCGTACAGTTCGCTGAAAAGATTTTGAAGCGTATGGATGCTTGATTTTTCAAGATTTCTAACGCTATGCTTTTTAAAAACAAACGCAATGGTTTTATCAGCTGAATCCAGGTGGGACTCAATGAAATCGATGCTGCTTTCAATGCTGATGATTAGATTTTGCTTGTTATAATTTTTCATTGATATGCCTCCTTTGTCCGGCTCCTCTCCAGCAGGAGGCCTTGGTTTTTCATCAGGCTCACTGGATGACCGATGATCAGTCGGTCTTTTGCCTGAGGAAAAAGTTGAAATCGGAGAGAAAATTAAGCGAATACGCAAAAATTCATCAAAAAACATTGATTTCTGCCCGATAATGCAGTATCATTAATAATGAGTGTAATGACATTGGAATTTTGCAGGATTCATTCTCTTCGAATCACAATTAAATTCTACCGAATTACGCTCTAAAAGTATTTGCCACCGATTTGCCAGTGTTTTGCCAGCATTTTTCCGTGGCACGAGAAAGGAGAAGTGTGAAGATGAATGAATTGAATATATCTTCATATATCCAGATCATTCAGCCGGGATTGATGACACACGATAAGCAGGAGTCGGCGGGCGTATTTCTTCTCAGTTCCATTAATGATCAGGACTATGTTGCTGAGCATGGATATTGGACGAGTAACCTTAGTTCAAAAAAAATCAGTCGGCTTGTAAGTCGGGATGATCCTGTACCTGATGGACTCAGGCAAGCTTCTATGCATCAGGAGGTCATTGATGCTACTATTTCATACTTCAAAGAAAAGGTAATAAAGGATCTGAATCCACATTTGAAGGACGATACGATTGATAAAATGATAAAGCTGATCGAAATGGACACAACTATTCCAGTTAGCAAAAGAAAAAGCCTCATGTCTTTCCATGAGGCTGGTGATGAGGCACGTTTTCTTGCTGAAGTATTTTTATATGCCCTCAATAGGCCAAACAAGAAGCAAGATAGTACTGTCGAATATCAAGATGCTCCTCTTCTTGCCGAGGCTAACTATGAATGTCCTCTCTGCCATAAAAAGCTGGTGGACACCATTAAGGGTCGGGCAGTGAAAAAATATAAAATAACTCAAATATTTCCTGATAACCTTGATGATGAAAAAAAAGCTGAGTTTGCGGCAGCATATCCTGCACCAAGGAATTTAGATGTGGCAGACAATCTTATTGCCCTGGATGAAGATTGCGCAGAACGATATCTACTAAGTCCGACTATTGAGGAGTACAGAAAACTTTATGAAATCAAGTTACAGCTTGTCCAAAATTATAAAGCTAAATTGGCGGCAGATAGTGTGCAGCTTGAAGATGATATCCGAATTATACTTGATGCCCTGGGATCGATAAGGGATGCTTCTGAATTAGTAGAACTTGAATATGAAGCACTGCATCTTGAAGAAAAATTCGAACCAGAAAACTTTATTTTGAAGAATGAAACTCAAGTGCAGGTCGTTATGTATTACAGATACATAGAGAAGGTATTCTCTGAGTCGGACGCTGATTTTGACATGATAGCGTCAGAAATAAAAATGAGTTCTATGAAATTGGAAAAATCCGGCTTGGCACAATCGGATGTGATAAACCAGCTGTCAGAGTGGATACGAAATAAGACAGGACTTGGTACGGAGAGTCGATTAGCTTGCAATATCGTTGTATCTTTTTTTATACAAAACTGTGAGGTGTTCCACAAATGAAGATGCCTAATAAAGTAACGCCTTACAAAGAAAGCAGCATTGCAAAATTCCCTGTGGTTCTTTCCCTCCTTGAAAAGAAGGATATGACACCATCGGAACTGTTTTCTAAGGTAAAAAAGAATAAAATACAGAATATCGATGAATTTGTTGAAATTATCGATTGTCTGTACGCCATGCATAAAATAGAACTCAACGGGGAGGTGCTTCACTATGCTGGTTGAAGTATGGTGCGATAAATTTATCAGTAACGGCAAAGTGAGGAAGCCGATTCGTTTTCACGCCGGACTTAATGCTGTCCTTGGAGATGATAATGGCTCGAATTCCATAGGGAAATCCACGTTCCTGATGATTTTAGACTTTGTGTTTGGTGGAACTGACTATGTGAAAAAATGCGTTGATGTCCAAGAAAATGTTAAGGAGCATACCATTTGCTTTGCATTCGACTTCGATGGGCAAAATTATTATTTTTCCAGAAATACAGTTGACTATAATAAAGTCGTTCAATGTGATTCTGAGTACCAGGCTCTGCCAGATGGAGAACCTCTTTCCCTTCAAAAATATGGAGAATTCTTATGTGAAAAATACGGTTTATCAGCTGAAGGGATTACCTGGCGTGGTGCAATTGCAAGATTTATCCGTGTTTACAAAAGAGACACCTTGGACGAGGAACGCCCATTACGTTCCTCAAAAGATGAGACTGCTGCCGATGCAATAAAGGGATACATGCGGTTATTTGATAGATATTCTTCCGTTGAGGCACAGATAAATCAAGCAAAAAAGGTCGAAGATGAAAAAGAAGCGTTCAGAAAATCTATCCAGCAGTACCATCATGTGCGCGCCGCTAAGAACGAAAAAGAAAAAGTAGCAAATGAAACGCGGATTGCTGAACTGGAGCGGCAGGAGCAAGAACTTGCGGTAAATAACAATAAAGGACTTCTCGATCTTGACAGCATGACAGCCCGCAGGCTTTCAGATTTGACGGAATCCCTTATTAATTATCGCAGGCAACGGGCGCAGATTCAAACGCAACTGAACGCTGTCCGGCGAGACATGACCGGGCAAAAGCGGAGCTTCAAGAAAACATTCGCAGATTTGGAACGGTTTTTTCCAAACGAAAACTTCTATACTCTTGAGGAAATAGAGCGGTTCCATCAGAAACTGTCCAAAATTCTGGAAGAGGAATACGCTGAAACGGAAAAGAATCTTGCTACCACATATGCGCTGCTTAATAATGAGATAGTTCGCATTCAGGAGCAGATCACAGAAATCAAGAATGTACCCAATGTTTCTCAAGCTATATTAAAAGAATTTGCTCGTATTACTACGGAACTTAATAATTTGAAGCAGGCAAATGAGAATTATGACGAGCTGGAACGGTTGAAAAAGATTGCTACCGATTATGCCGAGACAAGGGATGCAGTAATTGCCGATGAGCTTCTCGCAATTGAAAGCACTGTCAATCAACAGATGCGGGAGATAAGCCTTACAATCTTAAGTGACGCAACGCACTTACCACCTGTTCTCAGGCTTGAAAAATTGAATAAATATACTTTCTACACACCAAATGATGGCGGCACCGGTGCACAGTATAGGGGCCTTATAACCTTTGACCTTGCGAATATGGGTGTCGCTCCTGTTCCGTTTGTTGTTCACGATTCTGTCTTGCTGAAAAATATCGAAAGACCTGTTTTTTCTGCCATTATCAGGGTGTACTATGATCAGAAACAGAAAGGCAAACAGGTATTTATGGCGTATGATACTCTTGATGCTTATGATAAGGAAACACGTGAACTGGTAGAAGAAAATGCCGTGTTGCAACTGTCTCCGGGTGGCAATGAGCTTTTTGGATGGGCATGGAATAAGGAGGAACAACATGAAGCAAAGCAAGAATAAAAAAGAGTTGAAATCGGAATTTTCTTATAACCGGCTTTGGAAACTGCTTATTGACCGTAACATAAAAAAGGGAGAATTGCAGGAAATGAGCGAAGTTTCCGCCGCTTCCATCGCTAAAATGGGCCGCTGTGAAAATGTCACGACAGATGTCCTGCTCCGAATTTGTGAAGCCCTTGACTGTAATATAGAAGACATTATGGAGCGCATCCCGATTGAGCATTAAAACAGTGATGGAACTTACAGGAAGGAGGCTCGCCATCTTGTGGAAAAACTGATAGATATCAGCAGCTACCCGGTAGCAAATGTACTGGATCTGCTGCTTCAAGATAAATCGACAAAAAAGAATATTATCTGGGCGACGGACACCTATGAAAACCTGGGAGAAGGTTTCGACGATAAAGTGCAGTTGAATGCTGACTCGCTTTTGCGGAGACCCGACCTGATCCGACCCCGAATCCAAAAATCGCAGGAGGCACAGGCACAGCGAACCCGAAAAAAAGCAGAGGTGTTTACTCCGGCGTGGCTTTGCAATCGGATGAATAACTACTGTGACGATGACTGGTTTGGACGCAGCGGTGTATTTAACACAGAAAACGCAGAGCATACCTGGACAGTATCGGAAGGAAAGATTGAATTCCCCAAAAATAAAAAGTGGCAGCACTATGTGGATTCCCGGCGGTTGGAAATCACCTGCGGCGAGGCTCCATATTTAGTCTCCCGCTACGATGTGTCAACCGGAGAATTGATTGTTCCGCCAAATCGGCGTATCGGAATGCTGGACAGAAAGCTCAGAATCGTAAATGAAAACACCGAAACCTATGAGGATTGGCTGAAATGGACGATCCGGGCATTTGAGGCATCATATGGATACGAATATCAGGGCGACAATGTGCTGATCGCACGTATTAACCTACTTTTGACCTTTACAGATTATTACGAGGAGCGCTGGGAACAGCAGCCGGATGACAAGCTGCTGCGGCAGATAACCAACAAAATTGTTTGGAATATTTGGCAGATGGACGGCCTGAAAAATACCGTTCCGCTTGGCAAACCGTATGAAGAATTTAAGCAGATGACACTTTTCGATGTGTTCAGTATTGAAAGCGAAACCGAGCCGGAAGCTGTGCCGTGCAAGATATTTGACTGGAGAAGCAAAACTTCTCTGAAGTTTATGGATCTGAAGGAGAGATAAGCTATGGGAAAAAAGCTGTTTAATTATGTGATTGGCAATCCACCCTATCAAAAGGAGTCTTCGGAAAGTGTTTCAAAATCTAACGGACAAAAGCCGATGACTAATATTTTTCAGTATTTTCAAGAGGCTGCAGATGAACTTACTGAGGACACCTCTGTTCTTATTTATCCCGGAGGCAGATGGATACATCAGTCAGGAAAAGGTATGCAGAGTTTTGGCAAGAAGCAGATTAACGATAAGAACCTCTCTGTTGTTGAATTTTATCCAGACGCTGGAGAGCTTTTTGGTGACGCTGCAAGCTTGCCTGACGGCATAACTATCGTTACCAAGAATCACAAAAAGACATCGGACGGGTTTACATATATCTATTCAAAAAAAGGTGACAAGGTCAGCGTTCATGCAGACAATCCGGGCGATAGTTTGATGCCTCTTGATCCGCATGATTTACCCATAGAGCAAAAAATTAATGCAGGGATGAAAAAGCATGGGTTGACGTTCCTTCATGATGCCATTCTTCCTCGTTCGCTTTTTCCAATTGAGAGCGATTTTGTTGAAAAGAATCCAAGTAAAGTACGAAGGTACAATGGCTCTGACGAGGAAATTGATTTTTCAAGTGAGATTAAGCTTTTCACTAATGATAGGGCGGGAAAAGCGGGTAGAGCTACATGGTTTATTGCTAATAGAGATGTAATTACTCGAAATGAGGATTATATCACTCAGTGGCAAGTCGTGGTATCGAGTGCCAATGCAGGCGGACAGAAAAGAGATAATCAACTTGAAATCATTGACAACCACTCAGCTTTTGGAAGGTCAAGGCTTGCTCTAAGGTCCTTTAGTACTTATGAAGAAGCTAAAAACTTTTTTGATTATGTGAGTTCCTACTTTATCAGGTACACTTTTTTGCTGACGGATGAAGCATTAACTTCTCTTGGAAAGGAAGTACCTGATTTGGGGAGTTATACAGATGACAACCCGTTTATAGATTTTAAGAAAGATATTGATATTCAGCTATGTCAGTTGTTCGGCATTAGCGATGAAGAGTTTGCATATATGAGAAATCGTGTGACAAGTTTGAGAGGTGAGGCATAAAATGGCATTGATTCAAATTAAAACAGTTTCAAAGGTCGTTCCCCAGTGTTATGCCTATACCACGCCCGGTGTACCGGCGCATGACGGTTGGACAAAGATTGGCTTTACCGAGCGGGATGTAGAGACCCGGATCAACGAGCAGACCCATACCGTCGGCGTTGCCCATAAGACTTGGTGGGCTATGCGGGCAGCTTATATGACGGAACCCTACGGAACCTTTACAGACAAGGACTTTCACGCTTATCTTAAAAAACTGGGAATCGTTCGTGAAGCGGATACGGAATGGTTTCAAATTGAGCCAAATGCCGCCCGTGGGGATTTTATCGATTTTACGCAGAACCACGGCGTGGTGTCGGATGAAGATGTGGATGCGGTGATCCCGTATAAGCTCCGTGACGAGCAGGCGGAGGCTGTACAGAAGACCGTTGAGTATTTCACCGGTCGGGAGAATGCGGAATTCTTATGGAACGCAAAGCCGCGGTTTGGCAAGACACTCTCTGCTTACGACCTGTGTATGAAACTGGGCGCAAGGAATATCCTCATTGTGACAAACCGCCCCGCTATCGCAAACTCCTGGTATTCGGATTATGAAACCTTCTTCGGCCCGCAGTCCGGATATCTCTTTGTCAGCAATGTGGACGGGATTAAGGACAGGAAGTTCGTCTACAGCCGAGAAGAATATTTATCAAAAATTGATGACAATACGAAGGGCTGTATTGAGTTCGTCAGTCTTCAGGATTTGAAAGGCTCAATTTATTTCGGAGGACGATTTGACAAACTCTCGGAAATAAGCGCAGATAAGGGCCTGACATGGGATGTTCTCATCGTAGACGAAGCCCATGAAGGTGTCGATACCTATAAAACGGATACGGCGTTTCAACATATCCGGCGTAAATGGACGCTACATCTTTCGGGCACGCCGTTTAAGGCGCTGGCGAATGATAAGTTCCCGGAGAGCGCAATCTACAACTGGACCTATGCCGATGAGCAGAAAAAGAAGCGGGACTGGGATGCTTCCAGTGAGATTGAAAATCCCTATGCAAACTTGCCACGCCTGTCTCTCTTTACCTATCAAATGTCCGATATTATTCGGGACAAAGTAAAAAAAGGTATTGAGCTGGCAGATGATGATATTGAAGAATTTGCCTTTGAGCTGAATGAATTTTTTAAGACGAATGAATCCGGCAAGTTTGTGCATGACGCAGATGTCGATAAGTTCCTCGATGCCCTGACCCGGCAGGAGAAGTTCCCGTTTTCTACGCCGGAACTCCGTGATGAATTAAAGCATACTTTCTGGATCTTAAATCGTGTGGCAAGCGCAAAGGCTCTGGCAAAGAAGTTGAAGCTCCACCCTGTATTCAAAGACTATGAGATCATTCTTGCCGCCGGCGATGGAAAATTAGATGATGATGACGAAAACGAAAAGTCTTTTGACAAGGTAACAAAGGCGATCGCTGAATATGACAAGACCATTACCCTGTCCGTTGGCCAGCTGACCACAGGTGTAACGATTCCGGAGTGGACGGCAGTGCTGATGCTTTCCAATATGGCAAGCCCTGCTCTTTATATGCAGGCGGCGTTTCGAGCGCAGAATCCTTGTTTATTCACAGACAGCGATGGTAATACATATCGGAAGCAGAATGCTTATGTGTTTGACTTCGATCCTGCCCGGACCCTGACAATTTTTGAGAAGTTTGCAAACGATCTCATTCCTGAGACTTCCGGGGACAAAGGTGACTTTGACAGCCGTAAACAGCATGTTAGAGAACTTCTGAACTTCTTCCCGGTCTACGGCGAAGATGCGGATGGCTCCATGATAGAGCTTGATGCAGAAAAAGTCCTCACGATCCCCCGTCACATCCATGCAAGAGAAGTCGTAGAGCGAGGATTTATGTCCAATTTCCTGTTTGCGAACATCAGCGGTATTTTCGGGGCACCGAAGGAGATCATCGATATCATCAACAACATGCAGGCGCTTGAGGAACCAAAGGCTCTTGCACCTGCCGCTGTAGATGAAAACACGGCGGATAGCCTGAATTTGAATGAAAATGGAGAGGTTGAGATTCCAAAGGAACAGGTCATTGGAACAGCAAGCGATCTCTTTGGCGACAAGGTTTACGCGGACGTGGAAGACCAGCTAACCGCAGCCGTGGAGGAAATCCAGAGGAATGTGGAAATAACGCCGAATCCCAAGAAAGATGAACTGAAGTCTCTTCGTGAACAGTTTTCAAAGCCGATTGCGAATACACTTATGGAAACTGCCAAAGCACAGTATGGCAAGGATTTGAGAAAATCCACCCAGAATCAGCTGGAGCGCAAAATCCAGGAAACTACGGACGCTGTTGTAAACCGTGAATACGGGAATTACACAATCCGGGACCATCAGCTTGTCAAAGAACGTGATGACAGAATCCATGAGGCGCAGCAATCCGGTGCCACAATGACGGAAATCACGCAGATTGATGAAGAATACACCGCTAAACGGCTACAGGGCTATCGCGACATGGTGGACAATATCAATAAAAATCTCCACAGCGACGAGACTGTAAAGAAAGCCGCAGAACAGATTGTTGAAACCGTAGAAACTGAAAAGTTGAATGCAGCTAAAGACTCCATTGAAGGCAGTGTCCGTGACCACCTCCGTGGTTTCTCTCGCACGATTCCTGCGTTTCTTATGGCCTATGGCGATGAAAGCACTACACTCGCCAATTTTGATTCACTTGTGCCGGAAGATGTGTTCTGGAATGTTACAGTAAATCCTCAGAATGGTCAGGGTGTAACACTTGATCAGTTTCGCATGTTGCGAGACGGCGGAGACTATACAACAGAATTCGGTGAGAAAAAGCACTTTGACGGGCACTTGTTTGATGAGGTCGTTTTTAATGATGCTGTGCAAGAGTTTATGAAAAAACGGGCAGAACTGGCAAATTATTTCGATCCGAATCAAAAAGGAGATATTTTTGACTATATCCCGCCACAGCGGACAAACCAGATCTTCACACCCAAAAAAGTCGTGAAGGACATGGTGGACAGGCTTGAACAGGAGAATCCGGGATGCTTTGACGATCCAAACACAACATTTGCCGACCTCTATATGAAATCTGGGATGTATGTGACAGAAATTGTCACGAGACTCTACCAGAGCAATCGCATGAAGGCGCTATATCCGGATGATGCAGAGAGACTGAATCATATTTTTGCAAAGCAGGTATACGGTTGCGCTCCGACAGAGATCATATACCGCATCTGCCTGCGCTATATCCTCGGATTTAGCGATGTGATACACATTGAAAAGAACAATATCCGTCTATGCGACACTTTAGAATATGCAAAAAATGGGACGATGGAAGTCGAAATGAAAAAGCTGTTTGGTTTGTAATTATTCAAATCATACGTACTGCACTGTGAATTATACCTTGTATCGTTTTTACATGTTTCAACGATAGAAAGAGATTTCAATGCAAAGGAGGGAAGACAATGCCCCGAGGCAAAACTATAAAACTGTTTTTGATAGATGGAGAGCCAAGCGGAAGGATTAAATGTTCCCTTACCAATTGGACTGGAATCGCATATAAGATCCCTCGTACTGCTTTGGACAAGTGCAAAGATTTGGATATCCTCAAACAGAGCGGCGTGTATTTCCTGTTCGGCACTGATAAGGCGGATAATGCGGTGGTGTACATAGGCCAGGCTGGAGTTCGTAAAAATGGCAAAGGTCTTCTTCTGCGAGTACAGGAACCGCATAACTCTATTGATTATTGGACTGAGGCGGTCATGTTTACTACGACAAATAATTCTTTTGGGCCAACAGAGATAAGCTATCTTGAAAATCGTTTCTGTAATATGGCGATTGAAGCTGGACGCTATGTTGTGAAAAACGGAAATGATCCTAATCCTGGGAATATTACAGAGGAAACAGAGAGTGAACTTGAAGAGTTTATCGACTATGCTAAAATTGTAATGGGCACTCTTGGACATAAGGTATTTGAGCCGTTTGCACCACCTACCGAATCAACCGACACAGAACCAGTCCTATACATGGAATATGGAAAGGGTAAGGCATCCGGCAAAAGAACGAGCGATGGATTTGTTGTGCTGAAAGGCAGCATAATCAATCCCACCATGACGAAGAGTTGTCCTGAAAGATCCGTAAAGGACCGTAAGAAGTATAAGGACAGGATTGACAGCAATGGGATATTAACAGCTGATGTACTGTTTTCCAGTCCTTCATCAGCTGCCGGATTTGTTGGCGGTGCGTCTTTGAGCGGAAACGCGCACTGGAAAGACGCTGATGGAAAAACCCTAAAGGAACTCCCTGAAACAGAGTGAACCTTTTAATTTTGCCTCACCTTTTAATTATTCCAAAATCACTACACCGCAAGGCTGATACCCCGCCATACTGCTGGGCGGTAACGGCAAAACTGAATACATAAAAATAGGACTTCCGAAGTCGGCACATGACCTCGGAAGCCCTTATTTCAAGCCTTTTTCGGCGGCTTTTGCCCCGGAGAGGGCTTTTTCTTTTGTATCAAAATCAGCAGGAACATAGATCCGGCTTGCGGAACTGCCGGATTCCTTATTTCTAGCGCCGAATATATAAGAAGTGAATATGGAAACAAGATGACTGCCGAACAATGGGAAAAATATGGTTCAGAAACATTTACAGGTTTTGATACAGATGAAACAATGTGCCGTTTATCATGTATGAATCTGATGCTGCATTCTGTTATAAATCCACAGTTAAATAAACAGGATAGTGTTTCTAAAGATTATCAGGTGAAAGATGCCTATGATTTGATTTTGGCAAATCCACCGTTTAAAGGAACGATTAATAAGGAGAATATCAATGAATCCTTATTGGCAATTACAAATACAACAAAGACAGAGTTGTTGTTTGTTGCATTGTTTATCAGATTGCTGCGTGTAGGTGGAAGATGTGCATGTATTGTGCCTGACGGCGTTCTTTTCGGTTCGTCAAAAGCACATAAAAACTTACGGAAAGAGTTGATTGAGAATCAGTACTTAGAAGCTGTAATATCGATGCCTTCGGGAGTATTTAAACCATATGCGGGAGTATCAACGGCAATTTTGATATTTACAAAAACAAATGGGACAGGAACGGATAAAGTTTGGTTTTATGATATGAAAGCAGATGGTTATTCGTTAGATGATAAACGTCAACCTGTTCAAGAAAACGATATTCCTGATATTATTGAAAGATTTCATAAGAAAGAAAACGAAGAGGATAGAGAGCGGACAGAACAAAGTTTTATGGTTGATAAGCAGGAGATTATAGATAATGGATATGATCTGTCAATCAATAAATACAAAAAAATAGAATATGTTCCTGTAGAATATCCACCGACAGAAGAAATTCTTGCTGAAATTGAAAAGTTAAACGAGGAAATTACGAAGGAAACGGCAGAATTGAGAGCATTGCTTAGAAAATAAAATAGAGAAGACGAAAGTTGATAAGAAAGACATTTGTTATTTTATTGAATCGGACTTTCAAACGTTGGATTTATGGTCTGACTTTTGAGGGGGCAAAATAATAGGTGTCTTTTTTGATTTCGCATGTTCGTGATGCGACTGGCATTTTCTTTCATTATAGTTATAATTGTTGTGATTTTATTACTATATTTGAAAACTTATGTAATGGGTATTTGATTGAGTGGATAAATCTTGTATAATGAGGAGGACAATAAATTAAGATTTGTAGGGATGATAGAATGACAAGAATAAGAGTGCCATTAGGGAAATTCATAAAGGAATACTCGGAGCGAAATAAAGGGAACGAAGATATTCCAGTGTACAGCGTGACAAATAGTCAGGGATTTTGTACAGAATACTTTGGCAAAGAGGTTGCTAGCCAAGACAAAACCACATATAAGATTGTTCCGCAAGGTTATTTTGCATATAATCCTTCGCGGATAAATGTCGGCTCTGTTGATTGGCAGAGGTATGAAAAACGTGTTATCGTAAGTCCTCTCTATAATGTATTTTCAGTATCAGAAGGGATTGACCGTCAGTATCTATACTATTTTCTTAGAAGTGATTTGGGCAGACAGATGATAAAGGCTAAGGCATCTGGAAGTGTTAGAGATAATTTAAAACTGGATATGCTGAAAGAAATGACTATTCCAGATATTTCTGTAGAGCAACAGAAGTTTTGTTCTTCTGTGTTGGATAAGCTTCATAAGTTGATTCAGATGCGCCAACAGGAATTACAAAAACTTGACGAATTTATCAAAGCCCGATTTGTCGAGATGTTTGGAGATGTAATCCACAACAGCAAGAAATGGCAAGTTTGTTTATTTGCAGAGATCACTTCTTCACGATTGGGGAAAATGCTAGATGCAAAACAGCAAACTGGAAGAAATAGTTATCCTTACTTAGCCAATTTCAATGTTCAGTGGTTTCGGTTCAATCTTGAAAATCTAAATAAAATGGATTTTGATGAAAAAGACCGTGCAGAGTTTGAGCTGCGTGAAGGAGATCTTTTGGTTTGTGAGGGTGGCGAAATTGGACGGTGTGCTGTGTGGCATAATGAGTTACAGCCATGTTTTTTCCAAAAGGCGTTGCATCGAGTGAGATGTAATCACCAGATAATTTTACCAGATTATCTGGCGTGGTGGTTTAGATATAATTGCGATTATGGAGGTTTTTCTGCATTAGCCGGTGCAAAAGCTACTATTGCACATTTGCCTGGTGCAAAATTAAAGCAGTTACAGGTCGCCGTACCTCCAATGGAATTACAAGAGCAATTTGCTGTCTTCGTCGCTCAAACCGACAAATCAAAAGTTGCAGTGCGGAAATATTAAAAATTTGCTTGAGAGGAGGAGCTTATCATGGAAATGAATTTTGCATTTCTTGAGAAGAAACAAGAATATGAATTGTTTTCAGGAGCGTGTATTGATGCGGAAAGAATATTAGAATCTTCGCCGGTGATGAGCGCGGTAGCTTCAAGAAAAGCATTGGAATTGTGTGTGAAATGGATTTATTCGATTGATTCTGCATTAGAACCGATTGGAAATAGAGAAGGATTGCAGTCTTTACTTCACAATAATGGCTTTCCTTCTTTGATGGATATTACATTGTGGAGAAGGCTTCAGCACATTGTTCGGAATGGAAATGAGTCTGTACATACTTCAAAACGACTGACGCGAGACAATGCAGTTCTTTCTCTCAACATATTATTTGATTTTGTGGAATGGGTTGATTATTGTTACGGAAGAGATTATGTTGAACGAGTATTTGATGAGAAAAAGATTCCTGATGCGACAACGGATATGAATGTGGTACAGGAAGAGTATCGGCAGGTTATTAAAGACGTTCAAAAAAACGCTGATAAAATAGTGAATGAAAAAGATAAAGAAATAGAACGTCTTTTAGCTTTGAATAAAGAACTTCGTAATGAGATGAAAGTTCAAAAAGCCCGTAATATAAAAAATCGGGAATATGTTTACGAACCGGATCTGTCAGAATGGACGACGAGAAAAAGATATATTGATGCAGATTTAGAGGCGAATGGATATGTGTTCGATCAGGATAAAAAGAGAAATTGTGTGGAAGTTGAATATCCTGTTGTCGGAATGCCGAATCAAACAGGACGGGGATATGTGGATTATGTTATATGGGGAGATACAGGAAAGATTATTGCTGTAGTAGAAGCAAAAAAGGCAAGCGAGAGCGGAGATAAAGGGCGGAATCAAGGGAAATTATATGCAGACTGTATCCAAAATATGCAGGGAAAAAGACCGATTATATTTTATACAAATGGTTTTGAAACTTATCTTTGGGATGATGCAAACAGTGCGCCCAGACTTGTGAGCGGCATCTTTCCGCAAAAAGATATCAATGCAATGATTGAGCGGCGATGTATAAAGAAATCGGTTAACAGCATTCAGATTGATAAGCAAATTACGGATCGCTGGTATCAATTAAGAGCAGTTACAAAATGCTGTGAAAATTATGAAAAGGGAATCCGAAAATGTTTGCTTGTAATGGCGACGGGTACAGGGAAAACACGAACAGCGGCATCGATAGTAGATGTGATGACGCGCAGTGAGTTAATGGGAAAAGTGTTGTTTTTGGCAGATCGCAAAGAATTGGTGAAGCAGGCAAAGGATGCGTTTTATAAATATATAGAGAATACAACAATGTGTAATCTTTTACTAAATAAAGATGAGCGAAATGCAAAAATTATATTTTCAACATACCAGACAATGTTACATGCGATTGATACTATAAAAAATGCGGATGGATCGCGATTTTTTTCGCCGGGGCATTTTTCGTTAATTGTAATAGATGAAGCACATAGAAGTATTTTTAATAAATATAAAGCAATTTTTCAATATTTTGACGCTTGCCTGCTGGGATTGACTGCGACGCCGAAGAATACGATTCATCAGTCTACCTATACATTTTTTGATATGAAAAATAATATACCGACGGATGTATATGAGTATGAGGAAGCGGTGGAAAAAGATCATGTGTTAGTTCCGTTTTATTTAATTGAGACTTCGACACAGATTTCAGATGATGGAATTACATATGCGGATTTGGACGAGGAAGAGAGGGAGGCATATGAAGCAGAGTTTGTCGAAGATGGAGGAGTGCCTGAACATATTCCGCCGGAGAGAATAAATAAATATATTTTTAATGTCGATACGGTTGATAGAATGATTTCAGATTTGATGAATAACGGCATTAGACATAAAAATGGAAATCATGTCGGGAAGACAATTATTTTCGCACAAAATAAATTGCATGCAAAATTTATTGTTGATCGATTTAATGAATTATATCCGCAATATAAAGGTAATTTTTGCAAGTTGGTGGTTTGTGATGAGCCATATGCAGGACAAAATCTTAAGGATTTTAAAAAAGCGGATGACTATCCGTTTATTACGGTGACTGTAGATATGCTGGAAACCGGGATAGATGTGCCGGAAATTACAAATCTTGTTTTTGCCAAGAAAGTTTATAGCCGGATTAAATTTGAGCAGATGTTAGGTCGAGGAACAAGACTTTGTGAAAACCTTTTTGGGGAAGGCGAGGATAAAAAAGAATTTGTTGTATTTGATTATATGAGGAATTTTCAATTTTTTGACGAACATCCAAAAGGAAGAGAAGCAGGGGAAGTAGTTGCTCCGGTTGCGGCAAGATTTATCCGAATGGTCCAGATGATCAAATGTTTGCAGGATGCAAATTATGTAGATGTGAAGTATCAGAATATTCGGGAGAATTTGATAGATCATGTCGTAGATGATGTGAAAGCTATGGGAACAGAAAGGGTTGAAGTGCGCTTAGAACTAAGGTATGTAGAAAGATATAAAGAACGAAAACAGTATGAATGCCTTGAGGAAATTCATAAAGAAGAAATTATAGATCACCTTGCAAAACTTGTCGTATCAGATGAGAAGGACGAAGCGGCAATTAGTTTTGATGTGCTTATGTATGGACTGATGTTGTCAGTTATGACAGGAGGAAAAAATTTAGGAAGATTAAAAAGGTATGTTGTTGGTAATGCAAATATTCTTTTGAAAGAATGCGCTACGATTCCGGATATAAAAGTTAGAATTTCGGAATTGAAAGAACTTGTATCAGATCATTATTGGGATGTTCAGGATGTTTTGAAATTTGAAGAAACAAGAAAATCTTTACGTGAAATTATGAAATACATTCCCGCGAAGAAAGAAAAGCTTCATTATTCAAATTTTAAAGATATAGTTGTGTTTAGAGAAGAAGGAAGATTGACGAGTCTGTCTGCATCTGATTTTGAAGATTACCGGGCAAAAGTAAACGAATACGTTGAAGCACATAAAACGACGCCGGCGATTAATAAACTCCTGCATAATGAACCGATTTCTGTGGAAGATTATAACGAGTTAGAGCGAATATTTACTGTAGAATTAGGGACGGCAGAAGATTATGAGATGAATTATCAAGATACACCGTTCGGTTTGTTGATTCGTAAAATTGCAAAGATGGATCGGACTGCTGCATATGCTGCGTTTTCCACATTTATTTTAGAAGAAAGACCAAATACAGAGCAACTTCATTTTATTGAACAAGTTGTAGATTATGTCGTAGAAAATGGGTATATTAATAATGTTCTTGATTTGATGAAAACGCCGTTTGACAGACCATATAAATTTAGTTTGATTTTTACATATGAAGAACAGGTAAAATTTGTTAAGATTATTAACAATATCAAAAATAATGCTCTTGTTACTTAAATATAAAAGATCAATTAAGTCGGCAAAGAGACTGCTGCTTGAGTTTGAAGTTTCAAGCGACAGTCTTCTATTGCCATATTTAATACTTTTTCAACACTCGTTTTTCCACTACATTGATCAGAGCATACAATCCCATTGCCATAATACAGAGCAAAATAATCGACATGAGAAGCCAATCCATCTTAAATACCTGACTGGAATAGATGATCAGATATCCAAGTCCGCTTTTGGCAGCGAGAAATTCTCCGATAATGACTCCCACAAGACAAAGTCCGATATTGACTTTCATATTGCTTATGATTGCCGGAACAGAGGAAGGCAGTACAACTTTTGTAAGCGCATGCCTGCGGTTTCCGTGCAGTGTATATATCAGTTTGATCTTTTCCTGATCGACATTGATAAAGGCGGTATACAGATTCAAGATACTTCCGAAGATGGCGACGGACATTCCGGCAATAATAATTGTTTTTGAAGTTGCGCCGAGCCATACGATCAGAAGAGGGGCAAGCGCGGATTTCGGAAGGCTGTTTAGCACAACGAGGTATGGTTCCAGTATTTCCGATAGCTTTTTACTATACCAAAGCAAGATTGCCGCAAGGATGCTGAGCAATATGACGAGTATGAAGCTGATAAATGTTTCGTATAAAGTAATCCCGATATGAAGGAAAAGAGATCGGTTTTTCAACATTTCCAAAAAACAAAGAGTGATTTTTGAAGGACTGCTGAAGATAAAGGAATCTATAATTTCAAAACGAGCGCATAATTCCCATAAAAAAAGAAACACAGTTAAAATAAGGACACGGCTGATCAAAACTGTGATCCTATGACGGCGAAGGCGCGTTAAAAAAAGTTTTTGTCCGTTAGATTGATCATTCATCTTGATTTAGCTCCTTCCATATTTCGTTAAAATATTGTTTGAATTCCGGGGCATTTCTTCGGTTTAGCGGGGTATCGTTTTCGATGGAAAATGCAATCGGAACAATTCGGGCAATATGTGCGGGGCGTTTTGTCAATATGATGATCCGATCGGCAAGGCTGATTGCCTCTGAAAGGTCATGGGTTACAAGAAGCGCGGTTTTTCCTGAATGTTTGATGATTTTTCCGATATCATCGCTGACGGTAAGACGTGTTTGATAATCGAGAGCGGAAAAAGGTTCATCTAAAAGGAGCAGTTCGGGATTCGGCATGAGAGTGCGGATCAGAGCTGCTCTTTGCCGCATTCCACCGGATAATTCAGACGGGCGGGAGTTAATAAAACGCTTTAATCCGTATTGACGCAGAAGTTCTTTTGCCCGTTGTTTCGTTTCCTGGGATACACTTTTGTTGATTTCAGCGCCGAGCAGGACGTTTTTTAAAATGCTCCTCCATTCAAAAAGGTGATCATGCTGAAGCATATAGCCTATTTTGGCAGATTTTCTGAAAGATTTTTCCGATGGTTCGCCGTCTAGGAAGATTGTTCCGTTCTCTGCCTCTATAAGTCCTGCGATTAACGAAAGAAGTGTGGATTTCCCACATCCGGAAGGTCCGACAACGGCGGCAAATTCTCCGGGGGCAAGCTGAAAAGAAATATCGGATAAAGCTTTTGTTTCTCCGTCTATTGTATGATAAGAATAACTGATGTTGTTTAATTCCAGTAAAGGTCTCACAGAGTCACTTCCGTTCTTATTTAAGTATCTAAGATTAATGTATGAGAGCCGGCGGCAGTGTGTGAATATCGACATATCGGAACTTGATCTGATTTGGAAATGAAACGGATTGACATTGTAATTTGGAAAAAGAGATGATATCTTATTATAAGTAGAATAAACAAAAAGGTAACGCAGCATATAGGAGAACAGTTAAGATGAATGTTCAGAAAATCAATTATCAAAAGGAATTAGATAAAATATTGAAACGTCTTGAAGAGGAAGGCCGTGTCCCGACTCTTTTGATCCATAGCTGTTGTGCGCCGTGCAGCAGTTATGTGCTGGAATATTTATCCCGCTATTTCAGGATCACGGTGCTTTATTATAACCCGAATATTTATCCTGAGAGCGAGTATACAAAGCGGATCATAGAGCAGCAGAAACTGATAAAAGATATGCGGTTTCAATATCCGGTCTCATTCCTTGCGGGAAAGTATGATAAGGAGAAGTTCTATGAAATGGCAAAAGGGATGGAGCATTTGAAAGAAGGCGGCGCACGATGCATGAAATGCTATGAACTTCGGCTTGAAGAGGCGGCGCAGCAGGCAGCGGAAGGCAGATTTGATTATTTTACGACGACTCTGAGCATCAGCCCTCTGAAAAATTCGCAGAAGTTGAACGAGATCGGAGTGCGAGTCGGGAAAAAGTACGGCGTAGAGTATTTAGTTTCGGATTTTAAAAAGCGGAACGGATATAAACGGTCTGTAGAATTATCCGAAGAATATGGGCTCTACAGGCAGGATTACTGTGGATGTGAGTTTTCAATGAGAGAACGTGAGCATAGAGAAAAACAGTTTTTATAAAAAGTATGGACATTTCGCACGTTAATGTGTTAAACTAGGTGAAAAATGCAGAACAGAAAAGAGGAGATGAAATGGCACAACTATGGGGTGGTCGTTTTACGAAAGAAACAGATCAGTTAGTTTATAATTTTAACGCTTCGATTTCTTTTGATAAGCGTTTTTATAAACAGGATATCAGAGGGAGCATTGCTCATGTGACGATGCTTGAAAAACAGGGGATTCTGACAAAAGAAGAGAAAGATCAGATCATAGAGGGTCTTGAAAGTATATGCAGAGACGTAGAGAACAAAACGCTTGAGATCACAGAAGAATATGAAGATATCCACAGCTTTGTAGAAGCGAATCTGATCGACAGGATCGGAGATGCGGGGAAAAAATTACATACAGGGCGAAGCAGAAACGATCAGGTCGCTTTGGATATGAAGCTTTATACGCGAGATGAGATCACACACCTTGACAGTTTGTTAAGAGAACTTATGGAAGTTCTTTTGAAATTGATGGAAGAAAATACAGAGACATATATGCCGGGATTTACACATCTGCAAAAGGCGCAGCCGATTACTCTGGCACATCATATGGGAGCTTATTTTGAAATGTTTAAGCGCGACCATCAGAGGATGCGGGATATTTATAAAAGGATGAACCTTTGTCCTCTCGGAAGCGGAGCTTTGGCGGGAACGACATATCCGTTGGACAGAGAATATACAGCTTTGCTTCTCGGATTTGACGGTCCGACTTTAAACAGTATGGATTCGGTGTCGGACAGAGACTATCTGATTGAACTTCTGTCTGCCATGTCAACGATTATGATGCACCTTAGCAGATTTTCGGAAGAAGTGATCATCTGGAATACAAATGAATACAAATTTGTTGAGATTGACGACGCTTACAGTACGGGAAGCAGTATTATGCCGCAAAAGAAAAATCCTGATATCGCAGAGCTTGTACGAGGAAAAACAGGACGCGTTTACGGAGCTCTCACTTCACTTTTGACGACGATGAAAGGGATTCCGCTTGCATATAATAAAGATATGCAGGAAGATAAAGAACTTGTATTTGATGCGATCGATACGACCAAAGGATGTCTTGCATTATTTACAGGAATGTTAAAGACAATGCGTTTTAACAATGCCCGCATGGAAGAAAGTGCAAAGCACGGTTTCACAAATGCGACGGATGCTGCGGATTATCTCGTAAATCACAATGTTCCGTTCAGGGATGCCCATGGTATCGTTGGAAGACTTGTATTGTATTGCATTGAGAAAAATATTGCTTTGGACGATATGTCTTTGGAAGAATTCAAGGCGATTTCTCCTGTCTTTGAAGAAGATATATATGAGGCGATCAGTATGAAAACATGCGTGGATATGCGTAACACAATCGGCGCGCCGGGGAAAAACGCAATGGAAGCGGTGATCAGAGCAGAACGGCAATATTTGAAAGAACAGCCTGCTTTATAAAGAATTTCGCAGAGTCAGGCTTTTACAGATAGAAGATACTATAGAGGTTATAGAGGCAAGCGGAAGCTGACGTGGATATGGCGCTATAGTAAGAAAGATAACAGGAAAAATAACAGTAAAAGGAGAAAGAAGATGGAACAGAAATTAAAAGTAGGTATTTTAGGTGCGACAGGAATGGTAGGTCAGAGATTTATCTCTCTGCTTGAGGATCATCCGTGGTTTGAAGTTGTAACAGTTGCGGCAAGCCCGCGTTCTGCAGGAAAGACATATGAGGAAGCGGTAGGCGATCGCTGGAAAATGGATACGCCGATGCCGGAGGCTGTGAAAAAGCTTGTTGTTCTTAACGTAAATGACGTAGAGCATGTAGCTTCGACTGTAGATTTTGTTTTCAGCGCGGTTGATATGAGCAAAGAAGAGATCAAAGTGATCGAAGAGGCATATGCAAAAACAGAGACTCCGGTCGTATCAAACAACAGCGCGCATCGCTGGACGCCGGACGTTCCGATGGTAGTACCGGAGATCAATGCAGAACATTTTGAAGTGATCAAAGATCAGAAGAAACGTCTCGGTACAACGAGAGGATTCATTGCAGTAAAACCGAACTGTTCGATCCAAAGTTACGCTCCGTGTTTGGCGGCATGGAAAGAATTCGGACCGAAAGAGCTTGTTGTTACAACATATCAGGCAATTTCAGGAGCAGGAAAAACATTCAAAGACTGGCCGGAAATGCTGGGAAATATTATTCCGTTTATCGGAGGAGAAGAAGAGAAAAGCGAGCAGGAGCCGCTTAGAGTTCTCGGAAAAGTGGAAAATGGCGAGATCGTAAAAGCCGAGCTTCCGAAGATCACATGTCAGTGTGTGCGTGTTCCTGTATTAAACGGACATACTGCGGCGGTATTTATCAATTTTGAAAAGAAACCGACAAAAGAACAGCTAATTGAAAAACTGGTAAACTTTAAAGGATTCCCGCAGGAAGCAGAACTGCCGAGCGCGCCGAAGCAGTTTATCCAGTATCTTGAGGAAGAAAATCGTCCGCAGGTAACGGCAGACGTAGATTATGAGCGCGGCATGGGAGTGTCTATCGGACGTCTCAGAGAGGACAGCATGTATGACTTTAAGTTTATCGGACTGTCACATAATACAGTAAGAGGTGCGGCTGGCGGAGCAGTGCTTTGTGCAGAAGCGCTTACGGCAAAAGGATATATCGCAAAGAAATAAAAATGATGTGGCAAAGACCATATTTATGAATGATAAAGGGGGTCTCAAAAATGGGAATGACGATGACGCAGAAGATTTTGGCTGCTCACGCAGGATTGGATACTGTGGAAGCAGGGCAGCTGATCGAAGCGAAACTCGATATCGTGATGGCGAATGATATTACAGGACCGATGGCTTTGCCGATCATCAGACAGATGTCGGATAAAGTATTTGATAAAGATAAGGTTGTGTTTGTACCGGATCATTTTACACCGAATAAAGATATCAAATCAGCGGAAAATTCAAAAGCAATTCGTGAATATGCGAAGGAGCAGGGGCTGAAATGGTATTTTGAACAGGGAAAATCGGGTGTGGAACATGCGATTCTTCCCGAAGCGGGAGTTGTCACCGCAGGTGAGTGTATCATCGGAGCGGATTCACATACATGTACATACGGAGCTTTGGGCGCGTTTTCAACAGGAATGGGAACGACCGATGTGGCAACCGGAATGGCGACAGGAGAAATCTGGTTTAAAGTGCCGTCGGCGATCAAGTTTGTTCTGACGGGAAAGCCGGGGAAATATGTAAGCGGAAAAGATATTATCATTCACATTATCGGCAAGATCGGAGTGGACGGCGCGCTTTATAAATCAATGGAATTTACAGGTGACGGAATTGGAAATCTGTCTATGGATGATCGTTTTACGATGGCGAATATGGCGATTGAGGCCGGTGCGAAAAACGGGATTTTTCCGGTGGATGAAAAGACGGTCGAGTATCTTGACGCTCATTGTGAGAAACCGTATACAGTTTACGAGGCGGACGAGGATGCGGTTTATGACGACGTTGTAGAGATTGATCTGTCAAAGGTGCGTCCGACGGTAGCGTTTCCGCATTTGCCGGGAAACGCAAAGACGATTGATGAGATCGAGGCAGAGGAACAGGTTAAGATCGATCAGGTTGTGATTGGTTCTTGTACGAACGGACGAATGGAAGATATGAGGAAAGCTGCGGCAATACTGAAAGGTCATACGGTACATCCTGATGTGCGTGTGATGGTTGTTCCGGCTACACAGAAGATTTATAAGCAATGTATCAAAGAAGGACTGCTGGATATTTTTGTAGATGCAGGATGTGCTGTAAATACTCCGAGCTGCGGACCGTGTATGGGCGGGCATATGGGAGTTATGGCAGCAGGAGAAAAGTGTGTTTCCACAACGAACCGTAATTTTGTCGGACGCATGGGACATGTTGATTCTCTGATTTATCTGGCATCGCCGGAAGTTGCCGCTGCAAGTGCGATCAAAGGGTATATTGCAAATCCCGAAAAAATAAGCGCTGCAGACGAAGAGGCAGATTCGCGGAATATTCAATGTGCAGAACAGAAAGAAGGAGGAAGATCATGAGAGCGCACGGACATGTTTTTAAATACGGAGACAATGTAGATACAGACGTTATCATTCCGGCAAGATATCTGAATTCCTTTGATGCACAAGAACTTGCCAGCCACGCTATGGCAGATATAGATCCGGATTTTGTAAAAAAAGTACAGTCGGGAGATATTATTGTGGCAAATAAAAATTTCGGATGCGGATCATCCAGAGAACATGCGCCGCTCTGCTTGAAAACGGCAGGAGTAAGCTGCATTATCGCGGAAACGTTCGCAAGAATCTTTTACAGAAATGCAATCAATATCGGTCTTCCGATTATTGAATGTCCGGAAGCGGCACAGGGAATTGAAGCAGGTGACGAAGTTGAGGTTGATTTTGACAGTGGTATGATTTACAATCGTACAAAAGGAACTGAATTTAAAGGTCAGCCCTTCCCGGAATTTATGCAGAAATTGATTGCCGCAGGCGGATTGGTCAACTATACAAACAGTAAAAAGAAATAATATATAAAGTTTTGGCTCTTTTAGCCGAAATTCGGGCAAAAAGAAAAGCGGCAGGCAGTACTGCCGCCTTTTTGCAACGGTTATTATATCTAAAACGAAAGGGAGAATTTAATGGGAAATGAAAAACAAAAGGGAAAGGCTTTTGCGCTTCTGCCTATAGGCGTGTTTTTGGTAATCTTTTTAGGCGCGGGAATCTTGTTTAAGGATTTTTACGCAATGCCGGCAGTAGTTGCATTTCTGATTGCTTTATTTGTTGCGTTTTTGCAGAACCGTAAAGTAAGTTTTCAGAAAAAGATGGAAGTGATCGCAAAAGGACTCGGAGAGGAAAATATTATTACTATGTGTCTTATTTTCCTTTGCGCGGGAGCTTTTTCGGGAGCGGTAACCGCAGCAGGCGGAGTGGACAGTACGGTGAATTTGGGACTCTCTCTTATTCCGCCGCATTTTGCAGTGGCAGGTCTGTTTATTATAGGATGTTTTATTTCAGTGTCGATGGGAACTTCCGTAGGAACAATCACGGCGCTTGCTCCGATTGCGGTCGGAATCAGTAAACAGACAGGGTTTTCTATGGCAATCTGTGTAGCTGCCGTCGTGTGCGGGGCAATGTTCGGCGATAACCTGTCGATGATCTCTGATACGACGATTGCGGCAGTAAAAACGCAGGGATGCGAGATGAAAGATAAGTTTAAGATGAATTTTCTGATCGTACTTCCGGCGGCGATCATTACAGTCGTGTTCTTTTGGTTTGTGACGCGCAATGTAGCGTACGATATTACAGAGAATTTAGACTATAATTTCTGGCAGGTTGTACCGTATCTTGTCGTGCTTATAGGTGCGTTGATCGGAATCAATGTATTTCTCGTGCTGATCGGCGGAACTGTTATTTCACTTATAGCGGGAGTGGCAACGGGAAACATTGTTTTAGCGGATATGTTTACTGTTGTAGGAGATGGCGTTGTATCGATGTATGATATTACTGTAATATCTATTCTTGTAGCATGTATTGTATCGCTTGTGAAGATGAACGGCGGAATCCAGTTTATTCTGGATCAGATCAAAAGCAGGATTCACGGAGCAAAAGGAGCACAGGGAGGAATTGCGCTGCTTTCGTTTTTAGTTGATCTTTGTACGGCAAACAATACGGTAGCGATTGTTATGACAGGCCCGATCGCGAAGGAAATCAGTGATGAGTTTGACGTTGATCCAAGAAGATCGGCATCTCTGCTGGATATGTTTACATCCGTTGGACAGGGGCTGATCCCTTACGGCGCTCAGCTTCTTACGGCTGCGGCTCTTACAGGTCTGACTCCGTTTGATTTTATGCCGTATTTGATCTATCCGATGCTGATGGCAGTATGCGGTATTGTGGCGATCTGCATAAGGCGGGAACGAAAAAGTGCCTGAGTATTCAGGAATATATTTAGTTGAAAATTGTGTTGCAGAAAGAAAAAGAGGTAAAATAATGAATTTATTGTATAAGAGTACAAGAAACTCAGAAAAAACAGTGACGGCATCCGAGGCGATCTTGAAAGGTCTGGCAGATGACGGGGGATTGTTTGTTCCGGAATCTATTCCAAAGCTTGACGTTACGCTTGATGAATTGAAAGGGATGTCTTATCAGGAAACAGCTTATGCTGTGATGAAACAGTTTTTTACGGATTTTACGGAGGAAGAGTTAAAACACTGCATCAACAGTGCGTATGATTCCAAGTTTGATACAGAAGTGATCGCTCCGCTTGTAAAAGTGGGTGACACATATCATTTGGAGTTGTTCCACGGAGCAACGATCGCATTTAAGGATATGGCTTTGTCGATTTTGCCGCATCTTCTTATTACGTCGGCTAAGAAAAATAATGTGAAAAATGAAATTGTAATTTTAACGGCAACATCAGGAGATACGGGAAAGGCGGCTCTTGCAGGTTTTGCGGACGTTCCGGGAACGAGGATCATCGTTTTTTATCCAAAAGGGGGCGTCAGCCGTATTCAGGAGCTTCAGATGGTGACTCAAAAAGGAGAGAACACATCAGTAGTGGCGATCCACGGAAATTTCGATCATGCACAAAGCGGTGTGAAAGCGATTTTTGAAGATAAAAAGCTGGCGGAAGAGTTGGCAGATGCCGGATACCAGTTTTCATCTGCGAACTCTATCAATATCGGACGTCTTGTTCCGCAGGTAGTATATTATGTTTACGCTTATGCAAAACTGCTTGAGAATGAAGAAATCAAAGCGGGAGAAAAGATCAATGTGACGGTTCCGACAGGAAACTTCGGAAACATTCTGGCTGCTTATTATGCGAAACAGATGGGAGTGCCGATTGCAAAGCTGATCTGTGCATCCAACGAAAATAAAGTGCTTTTTGATTTCTTTAAAACAGGGGTTTATGATAAAAACAGAGAATTTATCCTGACATCTTCCCCGTCTATGGACATTTTGATTTCCAGCAATCTGGAGCGTTTGATCTATACAATCGCAGGGCAGGATGCAGGGAAAAATGCCGAGTTGATGAGACAGCTTAAAGAAGAAGGCGTTTATGAAATAACAGAAGAGATGCGCGGACAGTTAGGTGATTTTGTCGGAGGATTTGCGACGGAAGAAGAGACGAAAGAGACGATTAAAAATACATATGAGAAAACAGGGTATGTGATGGATACGCATACGGCGGTAGCGGCACATGTATGCGCACAATACCGCAAGGAAAGTGGGGATGAAAAGAAGTGTCTCGTAGCTTCGACGGCGAGTCCGTATAAATTTATCCATAGCGTTATGACTGCCATTGACGATAAATATGCAAAGAAAGATGAATTTGAATTGATCGATGAGCTGAGCGCCCTGTCGGCAACGGAAATTCCGAATGCGATCAAAGAGATCCGAAATGCTCAGATCAGACATAACAGAGAATGCGATTCGGACAAAATGAAAGAAATCGTGAAAGAAATTTTGAATGTATAATTTATGAGAGGCTTGTCGTGTAGAAAATGCAGGATTGATAAAAAAATCCTGCATTTTTTAAATGGCGACGAGTCAAAACCCAGATTTTTCGGAAACCTTGACAATCGCTTAAAATCCACAAATGTGCCTTTTGACACTTCCGGTGATTGAAATGTAATTTTGTTTTTTTTAGAAATAAAATAGAGCATATGAATTTGCAGTTTATAAAACTTTCATATAATCGAGAGAGATAGATGAATATTATTGTTGATTTTTGGAAAATGATTTTGTATAATGAAAGCATAACGCTGGCATTAAGCGGCGTAGATGTGAAATATACATTTTAGAAAGAGAGAGGTAAGACATATTATGGCAAACATTGATCTTAGTCAGTATGGTATTACAGGAACTACGGAAATCGTTTACAACCCTTCTTATGAGCTGCTTTTTAAAGAAGAGACAGATTCAAGTCTTGAAGGCTTTGAAAAAGGACAGGAAAGCGAACTGGGAGCTGTTAATGTAATGACAGGTATTTATACAGGACGTTCTCCGAAAGATAAATTTATCGTAATGGATGAAAACTCCAAAGATACGGTTTGGTGGACATCAGATGAATACAAAAACGACAATCATCCGGCAAGCCAGGAAGCATGGGATACATGTAAGGCGATCGCGCTGAAAGAACTTTCCAATAAGAGACTGTTTGTTGTTGACGCATTTTGCGGAGCAAATGCAGATACACGTATGGCAATCCGTTTTATCGTAGAGGTTGCTTGGCAGGCTCATTTTGTAAAGAATATGTTTATTCAGCCGACAGAGGAAGAGCTTGAGAACTTTAAGCCGGATTTTGTTGTATACAATGCATCAAAAGCAAAAGTGGAAAATTATAAAGAACTGGGATTGAACTCAGAGACAGCGGCTATGTTCAATATTACAAGCCGTGAGCAGGTTATTCTGAATACATGGTACGGCGGAGAGATGAAAAAAGGTATGTTCTCTATGATGAACTACTATCTGCCGCTGAAAGGAATCGCTTCTATGCACTGTTCCGCAAACACAGACATGAACGGAGAGAATACAGCAATTTTCTTCGGACTTTCAGGAACAGGTAAGACAACGCTTTCCACAGATCCGAAACGTCTTTTGATCGGTGATGACGAGCACGGATGGGATGATAACGGTATCTTTAACTTTGAAGGCGGATGTTATGCAAAAGTAATCAACCTTGATAAAGAGTCAGAGCCGGATATTTATAATGCAATTAAGAGAAACGCTCTTCTTGAGAACGTAACTCTTGATGAGAACGGAAAAATTGACTTTGATGATAAGAGTGTAACAGAGAATACTCGTGTGTCTTATCCGATCGATCATATTGAAAAAATCGTGCGTCCGATATCGGCAGCTCCGGCAGCGAAAAATGTAATTTTCCTGTCAGCAGATGCGTTTGGAGTGCTTCCGCCGGTATCGATTCTTACACCGGAGCAGACAGAATATTATTTCTTGTCAGGATTTACAGCAAAACTTGCAGGTACGGAGCGTGGTATCACAGAGCCGACACCGACATTCTCAGCATGTTTTGGACAGGCATTTCTTGAGCTTCATCCGACAAAATATGCTGAAGAGCTCGTTAAGAAAATGAAAGCTAACAACGCGAAAGCATATCTTGTAAATACAGGATGGAACGGAACAGGAAAACGTATCTCTATTAAAGATACTCGTGGTATCATCGATGCAATTTTGAACGGAGATATCGCAAATGCGCCGACAAAAACTATTCCGTACTTCAACATTGAAGTTCCGACAGAGCTTCCGGGAGTTGACACAAACATTCTTGATCCTCGTGACACATATGCAGACGCTTCCGAATGGGATGAAAAGGCAAAAGATCTTGCAGGAAGATTTATTAAAAACTTTGCAAAATATGAGAGCAACGAGGCAGGAAAAGCTCTTGTTTCAGCTGGTCCGCAGTTATAAGAACAGTTTTTTCGTTAATCAAAGAAAATCATATTCAGCAGAGAATATGATGATTGTCGATATAAGAAATGTGAAAAAGAAATCGCTGAAGTTTTATACTTCAGCGATTTCTTTGTATAGGAGATGAGACAAAGTCTGGATTTTCCAAAGACTTCTTCTTTCATAAATTGGATTTACTTGATAATATATAAAAAAGAAGATATAATTATATCAATAAAATGATATAAAAATAAAGAAACATGAAAGGGTGAAGAAAATGATTATTAAAGCTTCGGCAACATTACGAAACGATTATTCTACGATTTCCAATCTTGCAAGGGCAACGAGTGAACCGATTTATATAACAAAAAATGGCGAGGGTGACGGAGTATTTATGAATATTGATGCCTTTGAGAAAAGGGAACAGGCATTGGAACTTCGTGCGAAAATCATGCAAGCAGAAGAAGAACGGTTAAACGGAGCAAAGACAAGAAGTATCTCCGAAGCAAGAAAGGAATTGAGAGAACGTGCAGGAACAATATAAGGTTGAGATTCTTCCTACTGCGTGGGAAGATTTGAAAAGTATTGAGGACTATTATTTACTTCAATTCGGTGTGGAATCTGCGATGAAAGTAACAGATCAGATATTAAATAGTATTGAACGTTTGGAGTTATACCCGAATTTTGGTTCACTTACACCTGACAAATGGTTGAACCGAAAGGGGTATCACATGATTATATCTGAAAGGTATGTTTCTATATATCGACTGATAGAAAAAACAGTTTATATATATCATATTGCCGATACACAGACAGAGTACACTAAACTGTTTTCGTAAATGAAATTGAATAAGAATTTTAAGCAGAAGAACTGCCTGTCATTGAAAGATTGATGATAGGCAGTTCTTTTACTAGGAGATGAGACAAAGTCTGGATTTTTCAGAGGCTTTTGGCGTTTCCGGTGATTACCGAAAATAAGTGTTAGCAATTTTGTTACATGTATATAGGTATTTTTGAAATCATGAAAAAGATTTCCGTAGTTTCTCCACAGCCCCTTTTTCGATTCGTGAGACATAAGAACGGGAAATTCCAAGTTGTCTTGCAATTTCCCGCTGCGTATATTCTTCTCCGTTATAGAGTCCGTAACGCATTTTTAAAATAATACGTTCCCGCTGCGATAATTCTTTTTCGACTTTTTCATAAAGTGTCTGTATATTTTCTTTTAGGTGAATTTTTTCGGCAACTTCTTCTTCATCAGTCTCGATAATATCATATAATTTTATTTCGTTTCCTTCTCTGTCAGTGCCGATTGGTTCATAAAGAGAGATTTCTTTTGCGGCTTTTTTCTTGGAACGAAGATACATAAGAATTTCATTTTCTATGCATCTGGAAGCATAGGCGGCGAGGCGGTTTCCTTTGTCAGGATTAAAAGTGACAACGGCTTTGATCAGTCCGATTGTGCCGATAGAGATCAGGTCTTCGGGATCTTCTTCGGAATTTTGATATTTTTTGATTACATGTGCGACAAGTCTTAGATTGCGTTCGATCAGGATGTGTTTTGCCTCGAGGTCACCTTCTGTGTATTTTCGGATATAATATTTTTCTTCCGACGGCGTGAGCGGATTTGGAAATGATTTCAAGATAACACCTCTTAGCACATTTGATATAGTCTATGTAAAAGACATGTTGTTTGTGCTTTTCCATCTGTAAACTGGGAAATAAATTCTGTCATTTCGTGAAATTTTCATTTTTTTCTTGACGCTCATTTTTTTATGAATTATCATAAATCTACATTCCCGAAGAAATTCATCTTCGGCAATCTGACCTCTGAAAGAGGTGTCTGACCGGATCGGTTGGAATTCAATTATTTTAAGTGGTGTTTCTTCTATAATAAATAGTGTATAAATCAACAGTATAAACGATAGAAGATCTTGTTATTTTAACAAAGGAGAACAGGAAGCTCATAGAAAGGAGTGCAAATGAGTTTCAGTACAATTTTATCTGCGGTGATTGAAGGTCTTGAGGTGGCGTTTATTCATGTAGAGGCAGATATATCGAACGGCCTGCCGGTATTCCATATGGTGGGGTATTTGTCATCGGAAGTAAAAGAAGCGGGAGAAAGGGTGAGAACTGCAATTAAAAATTCGGGATTTGAGTATCCGGCAAAGCGGACTGTTGTGAATTTATCACCGGCTACAATGCGAAAGCACGGCGCGTCTTTTGACCTGCCGATCGCCGCGGCGATATTGACTGCATTAGGACAGATTGAAAAGCCGGAGAAAGACTGTCTGATTATCGGAGAACTCAGTCTTGGAGGAAGTGTGAAGAAAGTGTCTGGAGTTTTGCCGATCGTAATGGAAGCGAAAGAAAAAGGGGTGAGAAAGTGTATTGTTCCGTCTGAAAATGTAACGGAAGCGTCGCTTGTCAGTGAAATGGAAATTGTAGGAGCTGCGACTTTGCAGGAAGCGGTTGAGGCAATGCAAAACAGAAGAAAGAGAAAGAAGATACAAAATAAAGAGATAACGGATTGTGGGAATTTGAGAAAAACAGTTCAAAAAGAAACGAAATTTCCTGATTTTGCAGATATGAAAGGTCAGGAATTTGTAAAAAGAGCAGCGGAAATCGCAGTTGCAGGAGGGCACAATCTTCTTCTTATCGGTCCGCCGGGCAGTGGAAAGTCAATGACGGCAAAATGTATTGCCGGGATATTGCCGCCGCTTGATTTGCGAGAAAGTTTGGAGATTACAAAAATATACAGTGTATTAGGGTTAGTTGATGAGAAAACCCCGCTGATTGTAGACCGTCCGTTTCGTGAAGTGCATCATACGGCAACAAAAGCTGCTTTGATCGGAGGAGGAACGATTCCGCATCCCGGAGAAATCAGCCTTGCTCATAAAGGCGTTTTATTTCTTGATGAACTCCCTGAATTTCGCAGAGATACGTTGGAAGTGCTTCGACAACCATTGGAAGAGCGGTATGTGAATCTGTCGCGAACATACGGAAATTATACATTCCCGGCAAATTTTATGCTTGTGGCAGCTATGAATCCGTGTCCGTGTGGATGTTTTCCGAATGCAAATTGTACATGTACACCTTTGCAGATCCAAGCGTATCAGAATCGTATCAGCCGTCCTTTTCTGGATAGGATCGATCTATGTGTGGAAGCTTCTCAAGTAAAATATGAGCATTTATCAGATGAGCAGAAAGGCGAAAGTTCAAAAGAAATACGAAAAAGAATTTGCCGGGTCAGAGAGATGCAAAGAATACGATATAAGGAAACAGGAAATTTAACAAATGCAATGTTGGAAGGGGATGCTTTAAATAAGTATTGCAAGTTGGGAACAAAAGAAAAAAAGGTGATGGAGCAGGCCTTTTCGGTTATGAATTTGACGGCCCGGGGATATAGCAGGATTTTGAAAACAGCGCGAACGATTGCAGATTTAGAAGAAAGTGATGCGATCAAAGTAAAGCACTTGCAAGAAGCGCTTGGATATAGAATGGATAACAGGAAATATACTGTATAGGAGGATAAAATGAAAACGGAAGTGAAGAGAACGGTCGAGGCGAAGTAATGTGAAATGTGAATAGATAAATAAAGTATGAAATAAAAGGAGAATGTATGAAGTACGAATATTGGTTTGCTAAAATACAGGGAATAAATTTGCGAAAAAAAATCCGCCTGCGTCAATGCATGAAAACAGCAGAAGCGATTTATTATATAGAAGAAACACAGCTGAAAAAAATAGAATTTTTAAACGAATCAGAGCAAGATAAAATTTTGAAGGCAAAACGGCAGGATCCGGAAAAAGAGTATGAAAGTCTGTGTGAAAAAGGAATTCGTTTTATTCCGCATTTTACGGATGAATATCCGGAAAAATTAAAACGGATTTCGGATTATCCTTATGCACTTTATGTAAAAGGCAGCCTTCCGGATAAAGCTGCGAAAAAGGCGGCTCTCGTGGGAGCGAGGAGATGTACTCCTTATGGTGAAAAATATGCAGTTGATTTTGGAAAAGTTTTGGCAGAACATGGGGTGCAGATTATAAGTGGAATGGCTCGCGGCGTAGATGGAATGGGTCACAGAGGGGCGCTTCTTGGAAATGGTAAAACATTCGCGGTATTGGGGTGTGGCGTAGACGTTTGTTACCCGAGGGAGCATATCGGGCTTTATGTAGATATATTGGAACAAGGAGGTGGAATTATTTCCGAGATGCCGCCTGGAACGCCTCCGTTTCCTCAAAACTTTCCGGCTCGGAACAGAATTATAAGCGGATTGTCAGATGTTGTGCTTGTTATGGAAGCGGGAGAGAAGAGCGGCTCGCTTATTACAGTCGATCTGGCATTAGAACAAGGGAGAGAAGTGTATGCGCTTCCGGGTCCTGTAAATAGCCGGATGAGTATCGGATGTAATGAATTGATCCGTCAGGGAGCGGGAATTTTACTTTCACCGGAAATGTTTTTGGAAGAATTGGGATTATCAGGTAAAAAAACAGAGAAAGAAGGTAAAAATAAAAAAATGCTTGAAACTCAAGAGGAATTGTTGTATAGTTGTCTCGGTTTGTACCCAAAGAGCGTGGAAGAAATTTTGAAAGAAACAAAACTGGAAGTACGTCAGGTGATGGAAATATTGGTTTCTTTGGAATTGCGCGGGTACATACGGGAAATATCAAAAAATCATTATATTATTGTTTAAAATGAATTTTCCTGCAGTTTGATTTGAGTTTGAAAATCATAAAAACAGCTTTGGGTTAAAAATGGGCACATACCGCTCAGATGGAGGAGTAATTTTTTATGGCACATTATCTTGTTATCGTGGAGTCTCCTGCGAAAGTGAAAACGATCAAAAAGTTTTTGGGCAGCAATTATACAGTTGCGGCTTCTCAGGGACATGTACGGGATCTTCCGAAAAGTTCACTTGGAATCGATGTAGAACACGATTACGAACCAAAATACATTACAATAAGGGGAAAAGGCGATATTCTTGCGGCTTTGCGGAAAGAGGCGAAGAAGTCGGACAAAGTATTTCTGGCAACTGACCCTGACCGTGAAGGAGAGGCGATTTCGTGGCATCTTGCGACTGCGCTGAAATTAGATGAAAAGAAGATGCGTAGGATTACCTTTAATGAGATTACAAAAAATGCAGTGAAGGCATCCTTGAAAGCTCCGCGGGATATTGATATGAATTTAGTTGATGCGCAGCAGGCACGCCGCGTTCTGGATCGTATGGTCGGATACCGGATCAGCCCGCTTCTTTGGGCAAAAGTAAAACGCGGACTGAGCGCGGGGCGTGTGCAGTCGGTAGCGCTTCGTCTTGTGGCAGACAGAGAAGAGGAGATTAATGCGTTTATTCCGGAAGAGTATTGGACACTTGACGTGATTTTGAAGATAAAAGGGGAAAAGCGCCCTCTTACAGCAAAGTTTTACGGAACAGATCAGAAAAAAATGACGATCAGATCAGAGCAGGAATTAAATGAGATTGTCAAAAAGATCGAGAATGCAGAATTCAAAGTTTCAGATATAAAAACGAGCGAGCGGTTCAGAAAAGCTCCTCTTCCGTTTACTACGAGTACACTGCAGCAGGAAGCGGCGAAGGCTCTGAATTTCGGAACTCAAAAGACGATGCGCATTGCGCAGCAGCTTTATGAAGGTGTTGATATTAAAGGCGGCGGAACAGTCGGTGTCATCACTTATCTTCGTACGGATTCTACTCGAATCGCAGACGAAGCGGACGCATCGGCAAGAGAATATATCGCTTCTGTTTACGGAGAAAAGTATATTGCGGCGGGGCAGACGAAGCAGGCGGAAGGAAAGAAAATACAGGATGCACATGAGGCGATCCGTCCGACGGATATCAGCAGAACTCCGGCTTCGATCAAAGAATCTCTCACAAGAGATCAGTTCCGTTTGTATCAACTGATATGGAAACGTTTTGCGGCAAGCCGTATGATGCCGGCGCAATATGAATCTACTTCGGTTAAGATTGCAGCCGGGCAGTATCGTTTTTCGGTTTCGACATCAAGATGTGTATTTGACGGGTTTAGATCTGTCTATACAGAAGCTGATGAAGAAAAAGAGGAAAGTAATGTTCTTGTAGGACACTTAAGTATGGATTCTGTATTTACAAGAGAAGATTTTGATACAAAACAGCATTTTACACAGCCGCCGGCGCATTATACAGAAGCCAGTCTTGTAAAGGCGTTGGAGGAACTTGGAATCGGGCGTCCGAGTACGTATGCCCCTACGATTTCAATCATACTTGGGCGCAGATATGTGACAAAAGAGGCGAAAAATTTATATTTGACGGAAATTGGGGAAGTGGTGAACAATATTATGAAACAATCTTTCCCAAGTATTGTGGATGCAAATTTCACGGCAAATATGGAAGGCCTTTTAGATATGGTTGAGGAAGGAAAGGTTGCATGGAAAGATGTGATCCGTAATTTTTATCCGGATCTGGATGAGGCGGTAAAACGTGCGGAGATCGAGCTTGAAAGTGTCAAGATCGAAGATGAAGTGACAGATGTGATCTGCGAAGAATGTGGAAGAAACATGGTAATCAAGTACGGGCCTCATGGAAAATTTTTGGCATGCCCCGGGTTTCCGGAATGCAGAAATACGAAACCATACCTTGAAAAGATAGGCGTACCTTGTCCGGTATGCGGAAAGGACGTTGTGATTCGTAAGACAAAGAAAGGCAGAAAATATTACGGATGTGAAAATAATCCGGAGTGTGATTTCATGTCGTGGCAGAAGCCGTCGAAAGAAAAGTGTCCTGACTGCGGCGGTTACATGTTGGAAAAAGGAAATAAACTCGTATGTGCAGATGAAAAATGCGGATATGTAAAAACAATCGGGAAATAGAGTGGAAACCAAACAAAAACAGAGGCATTCGGATTATAAATAAAAAAAATAAAAAATAAGAAATAAAACTGCGGAAATGTATTGAAATCAGAAAAATTGTGTGATAGCATATTATTATCTATATATTTATCTGGATTTGTGTATACAATTATTGGCTTGTAAGAAGCAAACGGAGGAAATAATGAGCGTACAACTGTTAGACAAAACAAGAAAAATTAATAAATTGCTTCATAACAATAATTCAAGTAAGGTCGTATTTAATGATATTTGTGCGGTATTGACCGAAATTCTTGATTCAAATGTTCTTGTGGTAAGCAGAAAGGGGAAGATTCTCGGCGTAAGTAAAAGCCCGGATGTTCAGGAAATCAGTGAATTGATCACAGAGGCTGTCGGATCTCATATCGATCAGATGTTAAATGAAAGACTTTTAAGCATTCTTTCTACAAAAGAAAATGTGAATCTGGAGACACTTGGATTTTCAGCAGAGGCGGTGCAGGGGTGCCAGGCAATCGTAACTCCGATTGATATTGCGGGAGAGAGGCTTGGAACATTATTTATTTATAAGCAAGATAAGACGTATTCGATAGACGACATTATTTTGAGCGAATACGGAACTGCTGTTGTCGGTTTGGAGATGCTTCGTTCTGTAAATGAAGAAAGTGCGGAAGAAACAAGAAAAGAACATATCGTGCAATCGGCGATCAGTACACTGTCATTTTCGGAGTTAGAAGCGATTATTCACATTTTTGATGAGCTCGGCGGAACGGAAGGTATTCTTGTCGCAAGTAAAGTAGCTGACAGAGTAGGCATTACACGTTCGGTTATTGTGAATGCGCTGCGTAAGTTTGAAAGTGCGGGAGTAATTGAATCTCGTTCTTCCGGTATGAAGGGAACCTATATAAAAGTGTTGAACGACTATATTTTTGAAGAACTTGAGAAAATTAAAAAAGAACGTATGTAGTTTTTTAAAAAGCGGAAAGTCAGATAGAGGCAGGCAGGAGGAAGAACGATGTACGAAGGAAATCCCGTAGATCTGCGTATGGAAAAAATCATATCGGCAGATGGAATTTTTGATGAAGCGACAAGGCAGTGCAGGGTTGAAAAATATGATCCGGAGGAAGATTACATTTATCTTGAGTTGAAAGAAGATGAATTGACGGTAATTTCACTCGATGCTAAATACAGATGTTATATTTCGACAAGGACAGAACTTTTGTATTGCACAGGGGTTGTGAAAGAACGATATTGTCGCGATGACCGAAAGTTTTTGAAGCTTCGGATTGAAAATGGTTTTTACAATGTATATGAAGGCAGAAAAATGACGAAACGTGCGTAGATGCGTTTCGTCTTTTTGTATCAAGAAAACCACGCGATAGTCGCGTGGTTCCGTGAAAGCTTTAGCGGTGTATTCAGAA
>ERZ773216.171-NODE-171-length-88618-cov-20.063977_pt1 | contig 88618 bp, 79 predicted proteins | sample MGYA00511259_ERZ773216 | MGnify/ENA primary metagenome ERZ773216 (study PRJEB29015, sample SAMEA2737764) | human gut metagenome | biome: human gut; feature: human-associated habitat; material: faeces | place: China | collected 2012 ... | reverse complement strand
AACAAAATAAGAAATCACCCAAAAACTCTGCGTTCTGCGGCAATTATCTTAGTTCGCTGCCGGCAGAACAAGTCAGACTACCGGCTGCAAAATAGTTTATTTGTTGCTGACATAATAAGCAATATGTGGTTGTGAAGGATTTGAGGTATGGGAAGTTTGAGTAAGTAATATGTGGACATACGACCGATTGGGTGTGCGAAGGTTGTGTATAAAACGTCGGATAAAAAGGGGATAGGTTATGAGTGATGTAGTGATTGATGTGAAAAACGTTACGATACGTTTTAATATGGCATCGGAAAAGATTGACAATTTGAAAGAGTATTTTGTCAAATTGGTCAAGAGAGAGTTATTATTTCAGGAATTTTTGGCGGTAAAAGATGCGTCTTTTCAGGTGCATAAAGGAGAAGCATGGGGGTTGGTCGGTTCCAATGGATCGGGGAAGTCGACTCTTTTGAAGGCAATCTGTGGAGTGTTAAAGCCGTATAAAGGAGAAATTATCCGTAATGGGAATATTTCCCCGCTTTTGGAATTGGGAGCCGGGTTTGACCCGAATCTGACCGCTCGTGAGAATATTTTCCTGAATGGAACAATATTAGGACATTCAATGGAATATATGAGACAGCATTTCGATGAGATCGTGGAATTTGCGGAGTTAGAAAATTTTCTTGATGCGCCGATCAAAAATTTTTCTTCCGGAATGCGTGCAAGACTTGGTTTTGCGGTGGCAACGGTCGTAGACCCGGATATTTTGATCGTGGATGAGGTACTTGCTGTGGGGGATTATGCTTTCCAGCAAAAGTGCTTGAAGAGAATGTCGGAGATGTTAGACGGCGGGACAACACTGGTCTTTGTATCCCATTCGATCGATCAGGTTAAGAAATTATGCGATCACGCGGTTTGGATTAATAAAGGAACGATCATGCAGACAGGAGATGTCAATACGGTCTGCGATGCCTATATGGCATCACAAACCGTGAAAGCTTCCTCTCTCCAGCAATAGAAGATCAGCAATATCATGCTGCACCAGAGACCGGCAAACATCAGATAGCTGCTGATCGACATATAAGGTACTTGCTGCTCTTGGTAAACCTGCAAAAACAGATCATAGGGAACATTTCCGGCGTCAAGGTGCAATGAGCCGGGATAGTTGCCAAGCGTTTTTGACAGCCGGTATCCGAAGAGGATCCCATCCCCCTTGGAGGCATCTGATGCAGAAATCTTTAGCTCATAACGTGTGTTTTTCTTTGGCTTCTGCACGGGAATAGAAAGCGTAATATAATTATCGGCTATGGCTGTGTGATCCAGCTTAGTTTGATATAACGTTTGGCCGTTTTGCAGCAAAGTCAGGGCATAGTTTGAATCTGTACCATTTGCCTTAGCACGGATCTTCAGTGTGTTAAACGCATGACGTGCATAAAATGTCTGTGAGATTGTTGAAATGTTCGTTTGCTCCATATTTATAAACCGTGAAAAATTCTCTGTATGAACATCTACAGAGTATTTTTTTTGTGTGACGGGCTGTACGGTAAAGGAGGAAAAGGCACATAACGTAAGGAAAATCGTGACAGACAGGCATATAAGCATTGTATGTCGTATGCGTTTGGCAGGTATTGCCCTGTGTAGGAACGACTGGGCGGTTTGCGCGCCATCCGCTGACAAACATAGCAGGATCGGGATAAAAGGAATGCTGTATTCTGCCTTTGCTTCCCAGAGAAGATAGAATACGATGCCGCCAAATACAGTAAGAACCACAGGAAATAGTGGATCCTCTAATCGTTTGCCGTGTTTGGACAATAGAGAGACCGCAGCAAGCAGCATTGTTGCAAGACGAAAGGCCTGACAGTATACGATCATGAAATCTGTCTGTTCGCTGTCAAGCAGTGTTAATGGCTGGACTCGATCATTTTCGCCGGTGCGCAGAAAATAGCGGGCAGAACCATCGCCCCATGTCACAGCAAGTTTGCGCAGGCTGTGTCTGGTAAGTCCGGAAATTCCATAGTCCATTAATCGTTCTTTGATCTTGCCAAGATTGGCGTGCACTTTTTGGGACTTCGTCTGGAAACTTTGCGTATACTGTTCCTCTTCGAGCTGAAAGGTTCCATCGGCTGACAATCCCATCATGAGCCAATGGGTGGCAGGAAAGTTGCCGGAACGTTCCGGGGCATAGTAGTGTGCGGTGTAACGGATGCCACAGAAACACAGGACCAAAAGAGCACAGAGACATATTCCGGAGATCACTTTGCAATATAATGGATGTTGGTTTGACTGCACCTGATGTTTGTGCTGAAAGAGCCTCCGAATGCTCAGGATCAACAGAAGGGCAATCGTCGGGATCAGAATGGTCGGGCGCAGGTAAAGACCAATAATACTGCATATTCCGATAGCCAGCCGGCAGAGCCATCGGTACCCCGGCTGATGTGTGTGGCGTGATCTTGCATAGAGATATAGGATCCCTGTCATAAATGGCAGTGACCAGGTACAAGTGTAACTCCAGTGTATAAACAGATAGTTTAATGGGTTAAGTACGCACAGCAGTAAATATATGGATGTAAGATCTTTGCGGCAGCAGTTGATGAAACGGTACCCAAACCAGATAGATACATCAATGAACAATACATTCAATATGCCGAAAGCGAGTATGTCATCAGATATCGATAGTAGGTTCAGTAATTTGTAAAAAACTACACACAAAGTCAGAAAGAAATAGTTGTTTCCATAATCAATAAAGTAGTGTGTTTGCGTATTATAGTTGATCTGTTGATCGGTGCCATTCGCAATGGCGGCTGCCTGATCGCGAATAATATAGGCATCCGTGATCTGCACCGGATGTAATACAAATAATACGATCATCTGCAAGGTAAAAAGTAATGCGACGAGCAGGATGGTCGTAAGATATTTGCTGCGGACAGAGTGATTTGTCAGTCGGTACCATGTGATGCTGCCGATCATCACAACGAAAGCGATCACCCACACGAAAATCTGCGGATGGTCAAATAGTTTGTAAAACTGTGTGGCGTGACTGTTTAAGGTCATGCCTGCACAGTAGCAGAGGATTGTGAGTAAACCAAGAAACAGAAGGCTTACAGCACGTGAAAAATAATAGTCGATATGTTTCATAATAACCGTCCATTCTTTAATAAATTTTTTTGCCCTGTCTGCGACGGATCCTATCGCGGACATCTTTACAGTACCAGGCGTATCCGCGGTAGATGGCACGGAAAGGCAGTGAGGATTTTTTCATGGAAATCTCGAGGTCTTTTGTATGAAAAGAGTTTCCACGCATCCAGTTTATGATCGTTTTGCAAGTGATCGGCGGAGCATATTCTTCGCTTTTTTCGCCAAGCGCGACGGAGTCCTTTAGGTTCGAGAAGACGTTCAGCAAGATGGGATCTGTCGTATCCGGGCTAAAGTAAGCAAGTCCGAAATTGTATAACAGTCTGCCAACGGTTTCCTCGTCTTGTAATTGTAAGGACAAAAAGTCATGGCAAAATGTCGGCAGATATGTTTCGAGTGCCGCATGCAGTCTGACATTGTTATTGTTCGGTGTGAGTACCGGTTTCCAGACATTCTCTGCACGCTCATAGCGTTGTACTGTTTCGTAGGGAACATTCGCAAAAATGCTCTCCACAAAAACAAGAGAATGCATATTGGAAGAATAGTTGTATCGAATGGAATGTCCTACCGTCGGGTAAATAGAGCGGACGTAATACATCGGCGTATCAATGGTATATCCGGCTGCTTCACTAAGAAGTCTGGTCAGACAGTCCTGTGTATAGCCACGCCCCCAGTATTCGATAAAAGCAAAGGATTCCTTAAAAGTAATCTCTTGTTGTAAATAAGCAATCACAGCGCTTCTTTTTTGAGCAGCTATTTGAAGTAAATAGTCTCGATAAGCGGAGCTGTTTTTCAGTATGCCACATATTTCCTGCATAAATTTGACGGAGTATCGTTTTGCATGTTTTACATAGCCAAGCTCCGGGAAGAAACGATCGAAATCCGCCTCTGTAAGACATAGAGCTGATAACAGCCCGGTAAAGGACTGGATCCCCATCAGACTGCCGTATTCGCTAAAAAATTCTTCGTCAACATGATCAATAAAGGATGGGATCCGCCAAGCTTTTCTGGATCCGTAAATATATTTGGTGCGGATGGAATATCCCTTGGAGGCGATCACTTCATCTGCAATCTGTTTTAGATAATGTCCGTCACGGGAAATGAAATACAGTGTCCGGTAACCCTGCTTGACGGCATGCGATACGGCATGCACTACGTAAGGGACGAGATAGAGTGCCGCATAGCAATAGGCAAACTGCTCTTCCGGGGCGGGATGCGTAAGGCGGAAAGATTGTATCTGCTTAGCAACACAGCGAAACTCATAGTGGCTGCTGTAATCTGCCAGACGTTTTTCATATGGCGTCCATTCCGGAACCGGTATCGGTGCAGTCTGTATGCCGAGCATTTCCGGCTGTACCTGATCAGCAAATCGGTTATCGCCGATATGGATCCACTTTTCGTAGCAGTAGTCAAGATCCGAATATACGTGCAAAAACAGTTTGCGGGTTGTCTTTTGATGTCCGACTTCACTGGATACATACAAAGGAAGCGTTGCTAATAGTGGATCTGCTTTCTGAAGCAGCTTTACGATCACTTCCTTAGGCAGATACATATCACTGATCAGAACAATGTCGTTTCCCTCTGCAATATATTTTTTGAGTAAGGAAATCTGTGGCACAAGCGGAATACCGGCTTCAAGTTCTCCTTCAATCTCCCATTGCATTAACTGATCTTTCTGCATATCGTCAAGACCATACAGTGCTGCCATGTGGTCAAAGATTTCTTTAAACTGAATCTCAAAATGATCATCGTTGCGCAGCAATACAGACTTTTTGTAGTATTCACGCACATTCTGCTCGCACTGCTGTCTGACGGCAGAATAATTTGTCAGCAGATATGACGGGAAGTCCATCGTGCCGGTGCACATTTTGCTTTGCACATAACTAAAAATCGTCGTTGGATAGAGGCACTTGCGCGAGATGAGTGTGTCAAATATATCAAAGCTGTACAGCGTTGGGAGCTGGCGCATCAAAGGAGTAAATTGAAGTGCGCGTTCTATAATGATCTCGCAGGCATTTTCGTTGGAATACGACCAAAATAAGTGGTTTAAGCGGTCGAGTTCTTCGGCCGGTGATTCCGTTAATGTTTGCAATGCCTGCAGCAACTGTTCAAAGTTCGTTGCGATCTCGCCACAGGTCATTTCTTTGACGTCAAATACAAAGTCGCGGAGATCTTCTTCATCACCGTTTAGATAGCGGATAAACTTTCGGACGCCGCGTGCCATAAAGTCATAAAAGATGGAAGAATAGTCGATGATCGCCGCATCGACATCCTCAAAAATTTCATAAATATCGTTGGCATTATCCCAAAATAACAGGTTTGGGCAATGTTCATACTGTACTTTTACCTGTAGATATTCAGTATCTTTTTCTACTAAAGGATGCATTTTGAGAACCAGTAATATATTTTCTCCCTGTAAAACCTGCGTTAGTCTGTCCATATCCGGAATCGCAGATTTGATAAAGTTTTCTTTGGCGTAATCTCTGTAGGTCGGTGCATAAACTACGATACGTGCATCGTCAGAAAGCCCTTTTATGGCACGTATATCATGTGGATAAGTGCAGACCGGATCGGTTACGGTACAGCGTGGATAGCCGGCGCGGATCAACAATTCTTCATCAATGCCGCATTGTTCCATAAAGTGTTTCTCCATCAATTCAGAGGTCACTAAGAAGAGCTGCGCATTTTTGTAGATGCGGTTGTTGCGGATATATTTTTTTGCAATGCGTTCCTGTAGAAAGCCGCCGGTTACTTTTCGTTCAATACTTTTGCAGCCAACACCATGCCACAAATTGAGTATCGTGATCCCCTCTAATTCCGGCTGAAAAACTTCTTTACACATTTCGACAACATAAACTCCGGCTTCCTTCATAATAGTTTTGCCGGCGGTGGAATCAAAAAGGCAGGCCTCATAGCCGAGCCGTTTCACATAGTTCCTGACATCTTTGTGGTAGCACATCCATACAGTGCGAATGTCCGGGTGATGTCTGCGGATATATTCAAACAGCCATTTTGGATTGCCGCTGTAGCTGTTTCCGGCATTAAAGATCCATATGTGTTTATTTCTTGTCATGGTGTTTCCCTCCAGAGTTTTTCCTTGGTGTCATCGTATGTGTTAGTATCACATCCGTCAGTCGTTCGCAGGCGTGTCCTGTTTCAAAGGAGCCCATCTGCTCAAAATGTTTGTGATAGTTGTCTTTGTCGTCCCAAACAGCATATTTAGCCGGGATCTCCTGTAAAGAGCGGATCTTCGTGTAGGGCCAGCTTTGCGGCGAAACGAAAAATCCACGATCCGACTGCTCATAAGCTTTGATAATATCCTGTAAAACAAAAATCGGACGATCGGTCAGCGCAAAGTCCCACATACAGGACGAATAATCGGTAACTAACATTGCAGCTGCAAGGAGCAACGGCTGTATATCGTCGTAACGGTTGCCGTCGATAAAAAGTTCATTTGTTGTATCGCAAGAGGTCGGAGCAAAATGGTGTGTACGGTACATAAGTACCCATCGCTTGCCGGTTGTATTCGTAAGATCAGATAGGACCTGCTTCCAAGCGGTGATATTTGCCGTTAATGAAACCAGATCGTCTCTGTCCGGCAGATTTGCTGCAAAACTGGGCGCATATAGCAGGATCTGCGTGTCAGGGTCAAGATGATAAAATTCATAAACCTGTCGTAGTGCCATATCCGGGTCCTGCCAAAAAATATCATTGCGCGGACTGCCGATCTCCAAAAAACAAGCCGCAGGCAGATGGAACGCTTCGGTATAATTCGTCGTGCATTTACGGCAGGAGGAGACAAAATGATCCAGTCTGCCATACCATTTACGAAAATGTCGTGCCATTTCTTTACTTTCCGCACAGGTACTTATGCCTACCTTTTTGTAGGCACCGCCGCCGTGCCATGTGCTTATAAAGATCTGACCGGGCTTTTTGATCAGATTTTCATCGACCATATCGTTGGTAATAAAGATCTTTGTTCGGATAAAAGTTCGAAAATATTGGAAACTTCGTCTTCCGCATATACGGACGCCGGGAAGTTGTGGAAGGTTCTCCGGATATTCGGTAACCCAGATGAGATCCCACTGGCCGGGATGATTTGCTTCCAAATAGCGCAATAACGCACCGGGGTTACAGACATAACCACTGCGGTGGTGTGCATAGAGCATGATACGGTTCTTTTTTAGGGGAACCGTAAAATATAGAATATATTGACACATTCGTGCAATCCACATTTTTATCTTTAACAGCATACCGTTTGTTCGTACCCCTTTTTCCTTAATAATGTATTTAAAGTGTATCATACCGGATATGGAAAAGCAAAACGAAATTGTTCCCTTTTCAAAAATGATGAAATGCAGTATACTGTTCTTTGAAAGATTTGCATAATAGCAGCAGGCATATGGCAGATTCCGTGAATCTGCTGTTTTGGCATGCAGAATGGAGGACAACATGAACGTATTAGTGACAGGTGGAGCAGGCTACATTGGAAGTCATACGTGTGTGGAACTTTTGGAGGCAGGACACCAGGTGATCGTTCTTGACAACTTGTATAATGCCAGTGAAGAGGCATTAAACCGTGTTCGAGAGATTACCGGCAAACCGGTTAAGTTCTATAAGGGAGATATTGCAGATGCTCCGTTGTTAGAGAAGATCTTTGAGGAAGATAAACCGGATGTATGCATTCATTTTGCCGGCCTTAAAGCAGTGGGAGAATCCGTAGAGAAACCGTTAGAGTATTATCAGAATAACATTGCCGGAACGTTAAATCTGCTATTAGTGATGCGTAAATATAATATGAAAAATATGATCTTTTCTTCTTCGGCAACCGTATATGGTGATCCGGCGTTTGTGCCGATCACAGAGGAGTGTCCGAAGGGACAGTGTACCAATCCTTATGGCTGGACGAAATCGATGTTAGAGCAGATATTTATGGATCTGTATCGTGCGGATAATGACTGGAACATTATCCTGCTCCGTTATTTCAATCCGATCGGAGCACATAAGAGTGGTAAAATGGGAGAGAATCCAAATGGCATCCCGAACAATTTGATGCCTTATATTACACAGGTGGCAGCAGGCAAGAGAGAGAAACTTGGTGTTTTCGGCAACGATTATGATACACCGGACGGAACGGGAGTTCGTGATTATATCCATGTTGTAGATCTTGCCAAGGGTCATGTTAAAGCAATCGATAAGATCCAAGAAGATTGCGGTCTTAAGATTTATAATTTGGGAACCGGTGTCGGATACAGTGTATTAGATATTGTGCACAATTTTGAAAAAGCGACTGGCGTTAAGATCCCATATACGATCGAGCCGAGAAGAGCAGGTGATATCGCGACCTGTTATTGTGATCCGTCAAAGGCAGCTAAAGAGCTTGGCTGGAAAGCGGAGAACGGCATCGAGGAGATGTGTGCGGACTCCTGGAGATGGCAGTCAAATAATCCAAACGGTTATGATAAATAAAATCCAATCCGTGTGGACAGAAATGGAGAAATTATGAACGACAATGATCAATATTCTTTGCGTGGAAGAGTGTTTAATAAATTGAGGGAGGACATTCTTGCAGGGAATTATGAAGAGAACTGTGAACTGAAAGAAGCGGCGATCAGTAAAGAGTTGGGTGTTTCCAGAACACCGGTACGAGAGGCGCTTCGTCAATTGGAGTTAGAGGGCCTGGTTTCAATCATTCCGAATAAGGGGGCTTATGTCAAAGGTATTACAGCGAAAGATATTTATGACATTTATGTGATGCGCTCTTACTTGGAGGGACTTTGTGCCAAATGGGCTTGTGAGCATATTACGTTAGAGCAGTTGGAAGAGTTAGAGGAGATTGTTTATTTAAGCAAGTTCCATATTGAGAAAGAGCATTGGGATCAGATCTTTGAATTAGATAACCGTTTTCATCTGCTACTATATCAGGCATGCGGCAGCAAGGTATTAGAACATATTTTGACGGATTATCACCATTACGTAGAGCGAGTCCGTAAGAATACGCTGTCGTCCAGAGAGCGTGCCTCTAAGGCAGGCGAGGAGCATGGAGCTATTTTAGAAGCACTCAAGAAAAAGGATGAGGAGACGGCAGAACGTCTTGCCAATGAGCATATTTTCCGCTCCTTAGCCAATATTAAGCATCAGGGACTTGATAAACTAATGAAAAAGCACAGCTGATGAGCAACAAATACGAAGCAGGACAAAAAGGAAGGAGTTTATGAAGAAGTACGATCCATATAAAAGGCTGATCTTGTTTATAGCCTCATTCATAAATATTTTATTGCTCTGCCTCTTATTTGCTGCAGGCTGGTATCGTTATTATGCAGGTACGATGTATGTGATTACATTTTACCGTAGAGGACATTACGTGGTGATCGCCCTCTATGGTATGATGCTGTTATTCTTTTCTAATATGTATGGCAGCTTAAAGATTGGGCAGTATCGCCGAATCGAGGTATTATTGTCCCAATTTTTGAGTTTATTGCTAACGAATATCTTGTTTTATTTTATTATATCACTGTTAGCGTTTGGTTTTGTAAATCCGTTCGTTTTGTGCCTGATCATGGCAGCAGAGATGGTGGTGACAACCATTTGGAATTCGTTGGTGATCTATTTTTACAATTCGATTTTTCAACCCTGGAAATTACTGTTGATTTATGGTGAACGTTCCGCTAAGGATCTGATCTATAAGGTCGAGACGAGACGGGATAAATATGCTATTTATGATTCGATCAATATTGCGGAGGGGATGGAAGCGATCAAGCAGAAAATGCAGGACTTCCACGCTGTTATCATAGGCGATATTACGGCAGAGTGCCGTAATGATCTGCTAAAATACTGTTATATGTGTGAAAAAAGAGCGTACGTTGTACCTAAATTATCCGATCTGATCCTGATGGGGGCAGAGAGGATCCATGTCTTTGATACACCGTTCTTGTTGTCGCGGGGATATGCGTTAAGTTTTGACGAAAGACTGCTTAAGAGACTGTTAGATCTGGTATTGTCGTTTGTACTGTTGGTTGTGACCTCACCAATCCTGGTGCTCGTTAGTGCAGCTGTGAAGCTTTGCGATGGCGGGCCGGTCTTTTATCGACAAGTGCGTTGTACCAAAGATGATCAGTTGTTTACGATCATTAAGTTTCGAAGTATGGTGGTGGATGCAGAGGGCAGTGAAGGACCGGTACTTGCATCCAGGCATGATGACCGTGTTACGGTGGTGGGTCGTTTCTTACGGGCAAGCAGACTCGATGAACTTCCGCAGTTGTTTAATATTTTGAAGGGGGATATGTCCTTTGTGGGTCCAAGACCGGAACGGCCGGAGATGATACAGGCGTATGAGCGTGATATGCCGGAATTTCGATTTCGAACCCGCGTAAAAGCAGGACTGACGGGATACGCACAGGTGTATGGCAAGTATAATACATCGCCATATGATAAGTTGAAATTGGATCTGTTTTATATTGAAAATTATTCTCTGTGGCAGGATATCAAGCTGATCCTTATGACATTGAAAACAGTATTGAAACCATCTGCTGCTGAGGGGGTTCCGGGAGAACAGCCGGATCCCGGGACACAGAGTGGAAGGACACCGGACAAAGGAGGAACAGGCAGATGAGTGCAAAGAGATCAAACCAAAAGGTTACACAGCAGAAATATCCGATGTTGTATTTGATTCCATTGATCGCAGTATTAGCGGTCATTCCGGCATTATTATATGAATGTGATGTGAATACCGGTCTGACAAAATATAACTGGTATACCGGTTCGCAGACAACGATCGATTTCTTTTTGTATGTGAAAGCAATTTGGCTTTACGTGACCTTTGGTGTTATGTTGTTTCTGACGTTTTATATGGTTTTTAGCGAAGAAAAAAAGATATCATTACATAAAGCGTTTATGGCGCTCCTGGTCTATGGCGGTCTTTGCCTTGTGGCAGCCTGCTTGTCGGTGGACCGGGCAAGATCATTTCGGGGGATTTATGAACAATATGAATCAGTTTGGATGTTGTTAGGCTATGTACTGTTGACAATATATGCGTATGTTCATTTGCAGGAGGAGCGTGCAGTCAAAAGGCTGCTTCCGTGGTTTGTGACCGGTATTGTTGTTTTGACAGCGTTTGGAGTGTGTCAGGCATTCGGCATGGATCCGGTTGCGTGTAAGACATTTCAAAAGTTGTTTATCACCAATTCCGATCTGATCGGTCATGTGTCGCTTAAGTTTGGTAAAGGACGGACCTATATGACGCTGTACAATCCGAATTATGTAGGTTTTTATGGTGTATTGACGATCCCTTTGCTGAGCGCACTGTTTGTCGTTGCACGAAAATGGTGGCATAAGATGGGATATGCCATTCTCATTGCAGGACTGTTCTTGTGCGTTTTTGCATCGCAGTCTCGTGCGGGAATTATTGCACTGGCAGCAGGTGGGATTTTGCTTGCACTGCTTTTGCGCAAATATCTGTTTCGGCGTTGGTATATCGCTGCCGGTGTGATCGCTCTGGGTGTGGCTGCCTTTGCAGGAGTTAATGCTTATAACCACAATGTGTTGATCACACGTATGCAGGGGATGTTTCAGGCAGAGCAGGAAAAGTACGCACTAACAGCGGTCGAGACGGATCGCGATGTGATTTTTACGATGAATGGACATGAGTTACATATGGCTTTGGAGGGAAAAGAAGCAGATGCCGGAGTTTTGCTTACCGATGAGAAGGGAACGAAAGTCACTGCCGGTCCGGCAGATGACTCTCAGGAACGGCAAGTAGATGATCCCCGTTTTCCTGTGCGTGTCGGAACGATATCCAAAGAGTCGTTTCATGGATTTTATGTCGTGACTTCGCGTAAAACGATGGTAGATGGCAAAGAACAGAATGAACAAAAAAAGTGGATCTTTACAAATGAATTGGTTAAAAATGATAACCGATATTATGTTGTGGCGGGGGGAAATGCTTTGTTTCGTATGAAGAAAGCGAAAGAGGGATTCTCTTATTTGGAAAAACATTACTCGTTAGCGAATAATCGTGGATATATTTGGGCGAAAACCTGGAATCTGCTGAAAGCACATCCGCTCTTAGGAACGGGGCCGGACACTTTTTTGATCGCGTTTCCAAACGATGACCTGGTCGGTCTGTATAATTCCGGACACAGCGGTGAAATGATCAGTAAACCGCACTGCCTGTATTTGCAGATTGCGGCTCAGACAGGGATCCCATCTCTGATCGCTTTTTTGACCTTTGTGTTATGGTATGTGGTATCCTCGATCCGTCTGTTTTGGAATGCTTCGATGCGTGGATATCTGCCGAAAATAGGTGCTGCACTCCTTGTCAGTGTGATCGGTTACCTGATCATGGGATTATCCAACGATTCCTGTATCGCAGTAGCCCCGATCTTTTTTGTGCTTCTTGGCATGGGAGTGGCCGTTAATCACACACTAAATGATCAGCAGGACACCGAGGTTGCGTAGCAGACCACTTTTAAGAAAATGATAACGTAAGATCAAATAACGTCTTGTAAACCAATTTGCGGATGGAAGACCGGCAAAGAGGGATACGAGGCGTTTTTGCGTCTCCGTCAGCTGATCGTTATAGATCGTCAAAAAGACTTCTGCCTGCTTACAAGTGTCATAGAGTACTTGTCGCTGTGCCGTCAGATGCTTTACACGGTTTGTGATATAATGCGACCGGGAACTGCCGCCGACAACATTGCCGGTATGCTGGCGGTATAATAATAACGGTTCATCCAGATAAATAATGCGTCCAAATGCCGAGGCGATCAATGCGATCCACCAGTCATGCATACGAAGGCCGTCCGGTACCGTATCGGTTAGCTTATCGCGCAGCGCGCGGTTAAATAACATTGTACAGCCGATCAGTTTATTTTCCATCAATAAATGAGCCACATCTAAAGCATCTGTGTGGTAACCGCTCATCTGTTGGAAAGATGGATGCAACTGCTGCAGGGAATCATCGACAACACGAGCATCACCAAACAGAGCAATCGGAACATTTGGGGACTGTGCTTCCGCCAGCTTTACGGCTTCGACAGAATGAGCAATCTTTTCCGGAAGCCAGACATCATCCTGATCGCAGAACATATAATAATCTGCATCCACTTGCAGGCATCCGTTCAAGAAGTTATGGATCACGCCCTGATTCGTTACATTGCGGTGATAAAAGATCTTTGACGGATACTTATCTGTGTAGGATTGGATCACGGCCGCAGAACGGTCTGTAGAGCCGTCGTCAAAGATGTGCAGAACAAAGTCCTTTTCTGTATTGGAAAGCAGCGAATCAATCTGTTCATTCAGATAGGTTTCGCCATTATACACTGCCATTATAATTGCAATCATGTGTTCATCTCCATTTCTGTATACTCCGGTCTGACGCATTTTGGCAGGCATCAAAGGCGGATATACACTGTTAAAATTATGCAAGAATAATGTAACAAATGATGGCGCTTCCGTCAAATCTTAGCATGGAAAGGCATGGAAATTAAGGCCTCAAACTTCCCATGCCGGAAGTTGTTGCATAACCACATATTGCTTATTATGTCAACGACTATATAGCATTTTGCAGCCACCAAAGAGCGATTTCTGCCATCAGAAAACTATAGTAATTGCCTTGTCGCATTTTCGTTTTTCGTGATTTCTAGATTTTGTTGTCTCTGATGATTGATTTACATGCCTTTCGGAAACTCGAAGTCCCGGAAGCAAGGTATTCATCATTTTTGAAAGGGACTTTGCGCTCGTCGTTACTTATGTCTCGTATTTCAGAGACATTAAGTAACGTGACGTAGCGCATCGTAGCGAAAGCGTCCCGTCCAAAAATCGATGATACCTTGCTAGACCGGGACATCTCAGACATTCCTTCAGGCATGTATTCATCAGAGACTTAACAAAATAAGAAATCACGCAAAAACTCTGCGTTCTGCGGCAATTATCTTAGTTCTCTGACGGCAGAATAAGTTAGTTTATCGGCTGCAAAATAGTTTATTTATTGCTGACATAATAAGCAATATGTGATTGTGGAGGATTTGGGGTATGGGAAGTTTGAGGCAATGATTTTTGTCGAAAAAGATTGCATTTTTTTGTGAATTCTGTATAATAGGGAAAGTTGTGTAACGATTAAATGTTAGAAATGAGGTAATTATGCAGCATAAAGAATCGCTGATGTATGTAGTGATGGGGGTCAGTGCTACAGTATTTAATTGGGGGATATATTCTTTACTGGTTACATTTTTGCCAATGGAATTAGCGAATGCGGGTTCCTTTGCAATGACGCTTATATTTGCGTATGTAACCAACAAAATATACGTATTTGAGAGCAGATCTTGGGGAATGAGACGTGTGTTGCGTGAATTTTGTGCATTTGCAACAGCGAGAGGCGTGACAGGTTTGTTAGAGATCTTTTTGCAGCCGCAGTTGTACCAGATGGGAATAGATGGTGCATTGCTTGGCGTAAAAGGATTGCAGGCAAAGGTTGTGGTTTGTTTGACGTTATCCATCGTGAACTATTTTAGTACCAAACTGATTTTTTTGAAAAGTTCACAAAAAACACTTGACGAATACAAAAAAGCATGATATTATCTATATCGTTGTGACAACACAAGACGCATTAGTGGCGGAACGGCAGACGCAACGGACTCAAAATCCGTCGGGGGTGACCTCGTGAGGGTTCAAATCCCTCCTGATGCATATATTTACGAAAAGGAAGCCGATGGCTTCCTTTTTTTGTTAATTTATAGGAAACTGCTTATAGTGTGGCGTTATGCCACCAAGAATTGCTTTAGCAATTCTTGCAAAGCAAAGCGCTGGCTTTGCTTTTTTAATAGGATTAAGGTGTCAAAGGGTCTTTTATCCTAATAGAAAATTGCTGATAGGCAGTATAAACTTTTCAATACCTGCGGGAGGCAAACAGTATGAAAAGAAAAATGTGGAGCTGTATGGAAACGCAGAAGCATGTCATCCCTTTTATTGATGATCAGTTGAGCATATCGGATCTGGATGCTTTTTTGTATCATATGGAGCATTGTCCGGATTGCAAGGAAGAGTATGACGTATACTATACGATGTTGATGGGAATGCGTTTTTTGGAAAGCGATAATATGAGTGCGTTGAAAATGGATTCCGAGCAGAAACTGCTGTCTGCTGAGGACTACCTGTATAAATATAAGATTAAATTTATTGCAAAGATCCTGTGCTTTGTGTTGTTGTGCGTTGGCATGATCTTGCAATTGTAGATGATGGAGAAAGCTTATGCGTGAAAAATTAGTATTGATCGATGGACACAGTATATTAAACAGGGCGTTTTACGGACTTCCGGATCTCACCAATTCGGAAGGAATGCATACGAACGCCGTTTATGGTTTTTTGAATATTATGCTCAAGATCCTGGAAGAGGAGAAACCGGATTATTTTATTGTTGCTTTTGATGTGAAACATCCGACGTTTCGCCATGAAATGTATCAGGAGTATAAGGGCACCAGAAAGGGGATGCCTGACGAGTTAAGAGAACAGGTGCCGGTGATCCAGGATGTGCTTCGTGCTATGCATGTTCCGCTCGTGATGCAGAAAGGGTATGAGGCAGATGATCTGTTAGGGACTTTGGCCCGCAGAGCGGAGAGCAAAGATATGGATGTGTCGCTCGTGTCGGGAGATCGTGACCTGCTGCAGCTTGCGTCGGATCGTATTATGATCCGTATTCCAAAGACGAAGCGGGGGGGAACGGAGATTGAAAATTATCATACGCAGGACGTGATCGATAAATACGGACTAAAGCCGGAGCAGATTATTGATATGAAAGGTCTGATGGGAGATTCTGCAGATAATATTCCGGGTGTACCGGGTATCGGAGAGAAAACTGCTGTCAAGATTCTGACAGCTTTTCCGACAGTGGAAGCGGCCTATGAGCATTTGGAAGAAGTTGAGCCAAAGCGTGCAAGAGAATTGCTTCGTGCAAATCCGGAACTTGCCAAGCTAAGCAAGCAACTTGCCACGATCAAAACAGATTGTGAGATCGATGTCACATTGGAGGACGCAAAACTGGAAAATCTCTTTACGTCGGAGGCATTTGAGTGGATCAAACGTTTGGAGTTAAAATCGTTATTTTCTCGTTTTGACAGTGAGACAGTACAAAGTGTTGTGCCTGATTTTGAGCAGTTTACACAATGGACCACGAAGAAAGAATGGAATGCTGCTGTAGATCATGTATGCAACCTTGCACCGGAGGCTGTCGGCGTGGCGTTTTTAGGAGATCCTTGGATAGGTGCCGGAGCGGCCCGCAAACGTCAGAGCAAAAAAGGCGGCGGACAGATGAGCCTGGTCTTTACGGAAGACAGCGTAGAACTCGGGATGGAACAGGAAGACGGCGAGGAATATGGTTTCATTGGCTTTTCGTTGTCTTATTATGAGGGAGAAGATTGTCATACCGGTTATATTCTCGTTTCTGAAGAAGTGACCGGAAATGATATATTAGATGGCTATCATCGGCTTGAGAAAAAGGGTTCTGAAATTTTATTATTAGATTGGAAAAATGCATTACACCTGACGAAACCGGTGGAGGTGCGGACATATGGGATTGAGCCGGCAAAGCAGCATGGCTTTGCGCTGGATACGAAACAGGAACGCAAAAAAACGTTTGCCAGTCTGCGCGACCTGGGTATCGGAGCGTATTTGTTAAATCCGCTGAAGGATACGTATCAGGCAGATGATATTGCGCGTGATTATCTTCATATGACATTGCCATCCTATCAGGAATTGTTTGGCAAAGAGACGTTAGCTGCGCAGCTTGCGCGGATAGATGAGGAAGAGACGGCAAAACGCCTCAAATCCTATTTCGGCTATTTGTCCTGCATTCCATTGATGGCGTGGGCAGAGATGAAAAAGCAGTTAGCGGCAGAGGGAATGTTAGGCTTGATGGAAGAAATCGAAATGCCGACGGTATACTATCTGTTTGAAATGGAACGACTCGGTGTGCAGGCAAATGCAGAGGTCTTGAAAGAAATGTCTGAACTGTTGGAACGCCGTGTTTTGGCATTGGAGACAGATATTTACGATCTTGCCGGAGAAGAATTTAATATCAATTCACCCAAGCAGCTTGGCGTGATCCTATTTGAAAAGCTAAAGCTTCCGTTTGCCAAAAAGACCAAGACCGGCTATTCAACTTCGGCAGATATTTTGGAAAAACTTCGTACGGAAGATCCGATCATCGATAAGATTTTAGAGTATCGTCAGGTCAGTAAATTGAAGTCTACGTATGCAGATGGATTGCCGGTATTTATAGAGGAAGATCATCGTATCCATGGCAAATTTAACCAGACGATCACCGCAACCGGCCGCATCAGCAGTACAGATCCGAACCTGCAGAACATTCCAATCCGTATGGAGCTCGGCAAACAGCTTCGAAAAGTCTTTGAACCAAAGTCCGGATTCCTGTTTTTGGATGCGGATTATTCACAGATCGAACTGCGTGTGTTAGCGCATATGTCGGGCGATGAGCATTTGATCGAGGCGTATAGACAGGGGCAGGATATTCACCGCGCTACGGCCTCCAAAGTGTTTCATACGCCGTTTGAGGAGGTGACGGATCTGCAGCGCCGCAATGCCAAAGCAGTAAACTTTGGTATCGTGTATGGTATCAGCGCGTTTGGTCTTAGTCAGGATCTTTCCATCTCGCGCAAAGAGGCGGATGAGATCATTCATAAATACTTTGAGAGTTATCCGGCGATCAAGACATTTTTGGACGAATTGGTCGCAAAAGCAAAGGATACCGGATATGCACAGACAATGTTTGGCAGACGCAGACCCGTGCCGGAGCTTAAATCCAGTAATTTCATGCAGCGTTCTTTTGGGGAACGCGTTGCCATGAATTCGCCGATACAGGGGACGGCAGCAGATATTATCAAGATTGCGATGATTCGTGTTGCAGAGCGTTTGCAGGAGGAACAGTTAGAATCCCGCATTGTGCTGCAGGTGCATGATGAACTGCTGGTAGAAACGAAGATCGAGGAAAAGGAGCAGGTGAAGAGGATCTTAGAAGAAGAGATGCCGCTTGCCGCACAGTTGCAGGTGCCGTTGTCTATTGATGTAGAAGAAGGAAAAAATTGGTACGAGGCACATTGATATTCGGGAAGAGGGTTAGATATGTACGTAATTGGAATTACAGGGGGCGTGGGAAGCGGGAAATCGTATGCTGCGCATCGCTTGCAGGAAAAACTGGGAGCAACACTGCTGATTGCCGATGAATTGGGGCATGTTGTTATGGAACCGGGAAGAAGTGCTTATTGTCAGATCGTAGAGCATTTTGGACAAAATATCGTCTCATTGGACGGCTCGATCGACCGGGCAGCATTGGCAGAGATTGTTTTTTCGGATGCGAGAGCTCGTGACTGGCTTAACCAGGTGATTCATCCGGCGGTGATCGAATATATTCGGGATACGATACGTCAAAATCGTACCCGTTCCGGTATTTTGCTGATAGAGACAGCATTAATGTATGAGACCGGATGTGACAGTTTGTGTGATGAGGTATGGCTTGTTTATGTACCGGCGGAGGAGCGGATCCGGCGTTTGGCATCGGACCGCGGTTATTCTGAACAGAAATCAAAGGCGATCATCCAAAGCCAGATTTCGGAAACATTGCTGCGGGAGAAAGTACAGCGCATTGTTCCAAATGATGGAACAAAAGAAGATCTGGAGCGGGCACTGGATGCGTTGCTTACAACCCTTGATACCACTGCATTAGCGAAGGGTTGATAAAGGCTTCACACAGACAACCGGCAAACAGCAGGCAGATAGAGAGCAAGAGAATGGGCAGTCCTTGTAAGAGGGACTGCTTTTTTGCTTTCTGATCCCTGATCTGCTGCAGCATATTGATGAGCAGCAGATACGCCGGTATATACAACAGGCAGTGAGGCAGCAGAAAGCAGAGAAAATCAAAAAATCCACTGTGGACATTATGAGTTAGGCAAAATGAGAGCAAAAGTCCGCAGCGAAAGCCGGTATAGAGACAATAGAACGTCAAATAGAAAACCCATGCATTGGTCAGTGAAAAAAAGCACAAAAGGAAGAGCTGTTTGAACTGTGTTGAGGTACATAGCCGGAATAAGGAGGGATAGTGGATGGATTTTGTATCCAAAGCAAGCAGTATTTGTTCAAATTCAGCATTAATATCGGCAAACAATTCCGTGCGCAGCAGATGCCCGAGTACCGCACCAAGCACCAAGCTGATCCCGCTGCACAGGATAATTCGAAAGATGATCGCAGACTGATTGCAATTATTTGATTTTGACATAAATTTGGTCATAATAGTCCTGCTTTCCGTCCTGTTTTTGAAATAGGATCATGATATCAATATAAATGTATGGCAGGACCGGAGGGAATATGAATACGAACATGACAGAGTGCGAGGGTCGTGCAAATCATACGTAAATGGTTTGCAAAGGGTTGCAGAAAAATTTGTAAAAAACGAAGTTTAATGTGTTATCACCGGGAAATTGTGGTATACTTTCGGTGTATAAAATAAGAGGCATAAGGATAATGGAGGGTTAAAATGAGAAAAACAAAAATTATTTGTACATTAGGACCGGCATCGGATAGTGATGCAGTGTTAGAACGATTGATTCAGGAAGGCATGGATGTTGCAAGATTTAATTTTTCTCATGGGACGCATGAGGAGCAGAAGAAACGTCTCACAAAATTGCGTCTGCTGCGTGAGCGTTACGGCAGACCGGTTGCGACATTGTTGGATACTAAAGGCCCGGAGATTCGTGTAAGGGATTTTAAAGATGGTGCGATCACATTGCAAAAGGGCGACGAGTTTGTGTTGACCGGACGAGAAGTAGAGGGTGATGAACATATTGTAACTATTACGTATCCTGAGTTGGTTGGTGATGTCAAAGTCGGACAGCGTATTTTGATCGATGACGGTTTGATTGAGATGACAGTGAAAGAGTTGACAGATACAGATATTATCTGTGATGTCAATAATGGCGGCAAAGTATCAAATCATAAAGGGATCAACGTTCCGGGCATTCATTTGAGTCTGCCTTATATTAGTGAAGTGGATAAATCCGATCTGTTGTTCGGTATAGAAGAAGATGTAGATTATGTGGCAGCATCTTTTGTGCGTACTGCAGAAGATGTACAGCAGATCCGTAAATTACTCCAAGAAAATGGTGGGGAACAGATTAAGATCATTGCCAAAATTGAGAATAGAGAAGGCGTGAACTGCATTGATGAGATCATCGAGGTTTCTGATGCGATCATGATCGCACGAGGAGACATGGGCGTGGAGATTCCGACAGAGGAAGTGCCTGTCATTCAAAAAATGATCATAAAAAAAGTATATGAAGCCGGTAAGCAGGTGATCACGGCAACACAGATGCTTGATTCCATGATCCACAATCCGCGTCCGACAAGAGCGGAGGCGACCGATGTTGCCAATGCGATCTATGATGGTACCAGTGCGATCATGTTATCGGGCGAGACGGCAGCCGGTTTGTATCCGGTGCAGGCATTACAGATGATGGTGAGGATCGCCAATCGTACAGAGAGCGATATTGATTACCGTAAACGCTTTTTCCAAAGATCGCGCAAAGCAGATCCGGATGTAACAGATGCAATCTGTCACGCAACCTGTACAACAGCACATGATATTAATGCCAAAGCGATCATTACCGTTACCAAATCGGGTCGTTCGGCACGAATGATTTCCAAGTACCGTCCGGCTTGTGATATCATTGGCTGTGCGATCACGGACAAAGTGTATCGTCAGTTAAATTTATCCTGGGGCGTCACTCCGGTACTTCTGCAGGAGAAAAAAGACGTATTTGAATTGTTTGAACATGGTACGTGTGTATCACGTCGTATGGGGTTAGTCGACAGTGGTGATACGGTTGTATGTACTTCCGGAGTGCCTGTGGGAATTTCCGGAACGACCAATATGATCAAAGTACAGACTGTTATATAAAGAACATGCCGGCAGCCTTACGTCTGTGGCGAAAGAGAACATGAAGAATGAGAGATAAGAATGAGATTTTATATTGCAGACTGCCATTTTGGACATGACAAGGTAAGGCTGTTAGACGGTCGTCCGTTTGCGTCTGTTGAGGAGATGGATGAGGCGATGATCGTTCGGTGGAACGAGCGTGTCCGGAAGAAGAAAGATGAAGTGGTGATCTTAGGAGACCTTTGTTTGGGTAAAGGAGAGCAGGTGAATGAGCTGCTGCATAAACTGAATGGTAAAAAGTATTTGGTGACAGGGAATCATGACCGGTTGTTTTTGCGGGACAAAAAGTTTGATCCGTCTCTTTTAGAATGGGTCAAGCCCTATGCAGAGCTTAAAGATAATGGGCGCAAGCTGGTACTCTGCCATTATCCGATCATCTGTTATAACGGGCAGTATCATGGTGATTCTACATATATGTTGTACGGGCATGTCCATGATACGCCGGATTATAAAAATGTGCTGCGTTTTCAGAGAGAGTCCACAGAAATCACCTACCATGCGAAAGGGCGCGGGGCTTCTGTGGGAGAAGAGCGGCATTTGCCTTGCAATCTGATCAATTGTTTTGCGGGATTTTCGGATTATTATCCGCTGACATTGGAAGAATGGATTGACAAGCAAAATAATCTTTGCTATGATGTCAAAAGATGCGAAGAAAAGAAGAAGTAGTACATGGGGGAGACCTACAGAGAATAGCCGGTTGCTGAGAGGCGTTAGGATAGAAGCCTGTATGAATACATCTTGGAGTAGCGGATTGAAGAGAGGATTTTGATCCTTTTGGTAGATTTAGCCGGTGATGCACCCGTTATCGTGCAGGGATATAGAGGTATCCTGCTAAGGCAATATGTGTGAGCATATTGTAAAAAAAGGTGGTAACACGATTTCATCGTCCTTTTGTCGTTGACAAAAGGACTTTTTTCTTTGCATAAAAAAGTCATAAAGGAATAAAAAAGGAGAGAACAACATGAGCGAAAAGATGACAGTGTATGATGAATTGGTTGCCCGTGGCTTGATCGCACAGGTGACGGACGAAAAAGAGATCAAAGAGATGATCAATGAAGGTAAGGCGGTTTTTTATATTGGATTTGATCCGACGGCAGACAGCCTTCATGTAGGACATTTTATGGCTCTTTGTCTGATGAAACGCTTGCAGATGGCAGGCAATAAGCCAATCGCATTGATCGGTGGCGGAACAGCTATGATCGGTGATCCAAGCGGGCGTACCGATATGCGTCAGATGATGACCAAAGAGACGATTGCACATAATGTAGACTGCTTCAAAAAGCAGATGAGCCGTTTTATTGATTTCTCAGATGATAAGGCATTGTTAGTCAACAATGCAGAATGGCTGTTGGATCTGAATTACGTAGAAGTGCTGCGTGAAGTTGGTGCCCATTTCAGCGTAAATCGTATGTTAACGGCAGAGTGCTATAAACAGCGCATGGAGAAAGGACTTAGTTTCCTGGAGTTCAACTACATGATCATGCAGAGCTATGATTTTTATGCCTTGTTCCAGAAGTACGGATGTAACATGCAGTTTGGAGGAGATGATCAGTGGAGCAACATGCTTGGTGGAACGGAATTGATCCGTCGTAAGCTGGGCAAAAATGCTTATGCAATGACGATCAATCTGCTGCTCAATTCCGAAGGCAAAAAGATGGGTAAAACACAGTCTGGCGCTGTATGGCTTGATCCGAACAAGACCAGCCCGTTTGATTTTTATCAATATTGGAGAAACGTGGGAGATGGTGATGTGCTTAAGTGTCTGCGCATGCTCACATTCCTTCCGTTAGAGCAGATCGAAGAGATGGATGCCTGGGAAGGCAGCAAGCTAAATGAGGCAAAAGAGATCTTGGCATTTGAGCTTACCAAGTTAGTACATGGTGAGGAAGAAGCTGTTAAAGCACAGGAAGGAGCGCGTGCACTCTTTTCCAGCGGAAACGCAGCACAGATGCCGGAGACAAAGCTGGTCGATGAAGATTTTGAAGATGGTAAGATCGGCATCTTGAAATTAATGGTTAAAGCCGGTCTTGCAACATCTAATGGAGAGGCAAGAAGAAATGTCGAGCAGGGCGGTGTTACGATCGATGGTGAGAAAGTGACCGATGTTCGCATGACACTTACGAAAGAGCAGATCAGTGCAGAAGGCATTGTTGTAAAACGTGGTAAAAAGAAATTTATGAAGGTGCTTTGTGACTAAATTTAATTCCATGAAAAAAGGCTGGGAGAATTATTCTCCCAGTTTTTTTAATAAACATTGATATATTTCAGTCTGATTTTCTTTGAATTTTTGGCACGCCCTACGAGCTGCTTCCTCGGAGGGAACGGCAAAGGAAAGCGAGAATAATGTGTTGCCGCGTTCCTGTACTAAAGCAGATGCCAGATAGTCTCCGGAAGGAGTTACCGAATAGTCGGTGTGGACTGTGGTAGCTTCTAAAATATCAACTTTATTGTCTCGCAGATATTCATCAATCTGTCGTATCGTGTCTTTGGGAAGCATGGAAGAGAAGTATTCTAACATCTGCGATCCCTTTTGTGTGATCTTGTAATATGTCGTTTTACGAGTTGCCTCTTCCTCGATCAGGGCATCTTCTGTCAGAAGTGCTAATGTTTCCTGAATTGAAAAAAAGTCTGTATAGCCATGCCCTAAAATGAAATCGCACAAAAAAGCATTAGGTAGTCCCTGTTTTGTGCGGCTTAACGCATATAAAATAATTAATTTATACAAACGCAGTGTGTCTGGTGTCATAGGTTTCCTTTCTGCTTGCTGTAATATTTCCCCTGATAGACCTGCTCTGTTTTGAGAGAGTGTGCTATTTGGTTAAGAACAGCCCGTTTGTTGCAGCTCCAGTGTGGTGCGATCAGGAGATCTTTTGGACCATCTCCGGTCAGGCGGTGGATCACAATCTTAGGAGAGAGATTACCGATGCATCGGATGACCAGATCTACATACTCTTCCTGAGTCAGGATATGCCAAGGATGTTCTTCGAGATAAACTGCCAGATCCGTTCCTTTTAATACATGCAATAGCTGCAATTTGATCCCCTGAATATGTTGTGTGTTCAGATATTGGATCGTTTCAAGAATGTCTGCTTCGGTTTCGCCCGGAAGTCCAAGGATCACGTGGACGATCACCGGAATATTGAGTGTATGCAGCGTGTGCGCAGTCTGCTCAAAAACATGCAGAGGATATCCACGGCGAATGAAACGAGCCGTATGCTCGTGCACCGTTTGCAGACCGAGCTCGATCCATGTCGGTTTCATCTGCCTGCATTCATCGAGCAGGGAAAAAATCTCCGGGGAAAAGCAATCCGGTCTGGTAGCGATAGAAAGTCCGACGATATCCGGATGCGCCAGCGCTTCCAGATACATCGGACGTAATATGTCGATGGGAGCATATGTGTTGGAAAACGATTGGAAATACGCAATGTATTTCTGACCGGTTTCCTTGGCGCTGCCGTTTAGGCGACAGATCGCCTCATCGATCGCAGCCGTGATAGATCGGTTCGTCGTGGCAAAATCACCGGAACCGCCCTCGCTGCAAAAAATACAGCCTCTCGTGTCCAGTGTTCCATCTCGGTTTGGACAGGTCATTCCCGCATCTAATGCAATTTTATAGACCTTTTGTCCAAACGTTTCTTTGAGATAATAGTCTAAGGAATAGTAGGGCTTTTCCCCCCAACGAGATCTAACGGATGTGTGATTTGACTGCATCGGCCACCACCTGAGCTGCGCGTGGGTCAAACGCTTCCGGTAAAATATGTTCGTCGTTTAATTCTTCGTCAGAAACGAGTCCGGCAAGTGCAAGAGCAGCAGCGAGCTTCATTTCTTCTGTAATGTCGGTCGCTCTGCCGTCTAATGCACCCTTAAAGATGCCAGGGAAAGCAACAACATTATTGACCTGATTTGGAAAATCAGATCGACCGGTTCCGACAACGCGTGCACCGGCAGCTTTTGCAACATCAGGCATGATCTCCGGAACAGGATTTGCCATGGCAAACAGTATCGCATCGGAATTCATGGATTGAACCATTTCTGCGGATACAATATTAGGAGCGGAGACACCAACGAAAATATCGGCACCACAAAGTGCGTCAGCCAGTGTTCCGGTTTTGCCGGACAGATTTGTTACTTCCATCATTTCCTTCTGCATCCAGTTTAAGCCCTCGCTCTTTTTAGATAAGATACCGCTGATATCGCACATTGTTACGTCGGTAAATCCATAGCGGAGTAATAATTTTGTAATAGCAATGCCGGCGGATCCGGCACCGTTTACAACAACTTTGCAATGTTCTTTCTCTTTGCCAACCACTTTCAAAGCGTTAATAATGCCGGCGAGAACAACGATCGCAGTACCATGCTGATCATCGTGAAATACCGGTATATCTAAGGCTTCTTTTAGACGACTTTCGATCTCAAAGCAGCGTGGCGCAGAAATATCTTCTAAGTTGATACCGCCAAAAGCCGGTGCAATGTTGATCACGGTTTTGATGATCTCTTCAGTATCCTGTGTATCTAAGCAGATCGGGAAGGCATTGACACCGCCAAATTCCTTAAAGAGGACTGCTTTGCCTTCCATAACCGGCATAGCAGCTTCCGGACCGATGTTACCGAGGCCGAGGACGGCACTTCCGTCAGAAACAACAGCAACGGTATTGGATTTGATGGTATATTGATAAGCTGCTTCTTTATTTTCTGCAATGACCTTACATGGTTCAGCAACACCTGGTGTGTAGGCAACAGCCAGATCCTCGCGGGATTTTACCTGACACTTGGGAGTTACATCCAGTTTGCCATTCCATTCTTTATGTAATTGTAGAGCTTTTTCTGCATTTGTCATTCGATTTAACCTCCATTTTCTGTAGAATTATTTGTAATAGCAATCGCAAACTATATCATAGCATACATCGAATTGGAAAACAATAAAGCCGAAAAACTTCGTCCGACAAAAGATGTTTTGTGCGAAAAAAGACGAACGATGTCGAAAAAACAATAATATTCATAGGATTTTGCGAAAATTTTTGAAAAAGTCATTTACAACGCTGTTAAAATGCTTTATATTATTTAGTGCATGTAATTACTCTAATACAGTAGGTCATAGATACATAGGCGAGACAATATCGTCGTGATCGATTTATTATTCATTATAATCCGACCTAATAATTGCAGAAAGAATCATGTTAGCACAAGTTGAATTTTTTTTATTGGAAAGGGATATTTTTATGACAGAATACGATAAGTTATCATTGGTTGAATTACGAATTGTAGCGAAGAAGATGGGCATCAAAAGTGTTACCAGTTACAAAAAGTTAGAGTTGCTTGCAAAAGTGAAAGAAGTTGCAGCAACAATGGAATCTACAGATGCGACACCTGAGATGGACGATATTCAGAGTGTAGATCATGTTGTAGAGAGCACAGGAGAGGCTGTCGACAGTCCGATGCCAAGATCCAGATATGCGAGTGAATCAGACAATTCCCGTATGGAGGAAAGTGGACGAGATATGAATCGTGGCTATGTCAGTGATAGAGAACCTATGAGAACATCCGGTTATATGAGGGATCCTGAGATGGGAATGGCTCGTGGAGGATACTCCCGTAACGAGGGAATGAGCCGTGGAGGATACACCCGCAATGATAATATGAGTCGCGGAGGATACTCCCGTAATGATAATATGGGTCGCGGAGGATACATGAATCGCGGCGATAATATGAACCGCGGAGGATACATGAATCGCGATAATATGGGACGTGGTGTATACAGCCGCAGTGAGAGCATGAATCGTAGCAATTATTCCCGTAACGAAGGCTATCGAAACGATGGTTATCGTAATGATAATATGGATCGTGGCGGATATGTACGCAATGATAACAGAGGCTATCATGCGGATCTTCGTCCGCAGCTGCACCGGGCACCACAGCACGAGTTGACACCAACGGAGATCGCTGAGTTGGATAGTGGTGTATCACGTGAGGGTATTTTGGAAGTACTCCCGGAGGGATATGGATTTATTCGATGCGACAATTATCTCCCTGGAGAGAGAGATCTGTATGTCTCACCGCAGTTGATCCGTAAGTACCATCTGCGTACCGGAGATATCCTAAATGGTAATATTCGTATTCGTAATCAGAATGAGAAATTTGCCGCATTATTATATATCAAAGAAATCAATGGCAATGATCCGGATGAGATGATAAATCGTCCAAAGTTTGAGCAGTTGACACCGGTATTTCCGGATGAGAGACTTCGCTTAGAGACACCGGGCTGTCCGATATCCATGCGTATGATGGATCTGATCGCACCAATTGGTAAAGGACAGAGAGGAATGATCGTATCTCAGCCTAAGACAGGTAAGACGACATTATTAAAACAGGTTGCCAAGGCTGTTAAGACAAATCATCCGAAGATGCATTTGATCGTATTGTTGATCGATGAGCGTCCTGAGGAAGTGACAGATATCAAAGAGTCTATCTTAGGACATAACGTAGAAGTGATCTTCTCCACGTTCGATGAACTTCCGGAAAATCACAAGCGTGTATCGGAGATGGTTATTGAGCGCGCTAAGCGTCTTGTAGAGCAGGGCGAAGAAGTTATGATCCTGTTAGACAGCATTACTCGTCTTGCAAGAGCCTACAACCTGACAGTACAGCCAAGCGGCCGTACTTTGTCCGGCGGTTTAGATCCGGCTGCATTGCATATGCCAAAACGTTTCTTTGGTGCAGCACGCAATATGCGTGAGGGCGGAAGTTTGACAATCCTTGCAACTGCACTTGTGGATACCGGAAGTAAGATGGACGATGTTGTATTTGAGGAATTTAAGGGAACCGGTAATATGGAGCTTGTTCTTGACCGCAAGCTTTCCGAGAAGCGTGTATTCCCGGCGATCGATCTTCCTCGTTCCAGTACGCGCAGAGATGATCTTCTTCTGACACAGGAGGAGATGGAAGCTAATTTCCTGATGCGTAAAGCACTTACCGGAATGAAATCCGAAGAGGCTGTTGAACGGATCATTGAAATGTTCCGTCGTACTAAGAGTAATCAGGAATTTATCCAAACGATTCGCAAGACAAAAATTGTATAAAAGTGCTTGCAATCCGCTTTTGACTATGCTATACTGAAGAAGTTGTGTAAAAATGAGAATCGAGAAGGCTTTTTTCAAAGTTTTCTTCGCAATAGTAACCGACTGCTGAGAAGCGGCGGAATGGAAATGGAGGATAAAGCGATGAGAGAAGGAATTCATCCAAACTACTATCAGGCAAAGGTTGTATGCAACTGTGGAAATGAGTTTGTGACTGGTTCTACTAAGGAGGAAATCCACGTAGAAATCTGCTCCAAATGTCATTCATTCTATACAGGTCAGCAGAAGGCTGTCAAAGCTCGTGGTGCCATTGATAAGTTCAATCGCCGTTATGGTATTCAGGCAAACTAGCAAAATAAATGGTCGGAGTGCGTCCGGCCTTATGAACGGTCACAGTATTTGTGCTTAACAAGTGCTGTGACCGTTTGTGTTATACACAAATGGAGAGAAAGTGAAGTAAATTTGTGGTGTAAAAATTGGATCTGTTGCAGAATGAAACAGATCCGCAGTGTGAAAATTGTATCTGTTGTAGAATAAAACAGATGCGTGGAAGGGCATGGTTATAAAAATGAAATCATCAGGAATAGGTGGACAGGCAGTATTAGAAGGCGTAATGATGCGCAATAAGTCCAAGTATGCAGTAGCAGTACGCAAACCCGATGGAGAGATTGATATAAAGGTAGATACCTGCACAAGTGAAGGGGACCGCAAGCTGTTTTTCAGACTTCCATTGATCCGAGGTGTTGTTGCATTTGTGGACTCTTTGGTGTTAGGAATGAAGACATTGACATATTCTGCCAGCTTTTACGAAGAGGAAGAAGCGCAGGAAGCTTCAGCTGCGGATGGGAACAAGGCAGATCGTACGGATGAGAAGAGTGGCGAGAAACAAAAAAAAGAAGGCTCCGAAGCAGAAAATTCAGCATCATTGGCGAAGAAAGCAGAAAAACGTGAACAGCTGGAGATGGCGATGACAGTAATGCTGTCTATTGTACTGGCGCTGGCGGTGTTTGTTGCACTTCCGTTTGGATTATCTTTGCTGCTAAAAGATCATATTCGATCGCAGGCTGTATTAGCACTGATCGAGGGACTGATCCGACTGGGGCTGTTTATCGGTTATGTGTATGTCATTTCCTTTATGCAGGATATTAACCGGGTATTCATGTATCATGGTGCAGAACACAAGGCGATCAATTGCGTGGAAAATGGTGATGATCTGACGGTATTGAATGTGCGTAAGCATTCCAGATATCACAAGCGTTGTGGAACCAGTTTCCTCTTTATTGTTATGTTGATCAGTATCGTACTGTTTATGTTTTTACATTTTGACAGTGTATGGCTTCGTTTGTTGAGCCGTTTGCTGCTGGTGCCGGTTGTGGCAGGTATTTCGTATGAATTTATCCGTCTTGCGGGCAACAGCGATGCAAAGATCATCAATATCTTAAGCAAACCGGGAATGTTTTTACAGGGATTGACAACGAGAGAACCGGATGACAGTATGATCGAGGTTGCCATTGCTTCAGTAGAAGCAGTTTTTGACTGGAAAGAGTACCAGAGCAGATTGCAGGCGGTTAAGAAGAGTACAAAACGCAAAAAAGTGGCAGAAGAGATGCGTAAAAGCGGCATGACAGCACCGCTGCCGATCGTGGATCCGGCGAATGCTAAGAAAAAGAGTGGAACAGAACTTGCTTCTGAGATCAAAAAACGTGAGCAGGAGTATAAGAAACGTGCCGATGAGCGCAAGAAATATATGAAAGAAATGCAAAAGCGTGAGGATGAGATCGCGAAGGTAATGGATGAAGTATCCAAACGTAAGGAAGAGCGTCAAGCGCTTGCACAAGCACAGGAAGAAATGACAGAGGATGAACTTTCCTCCTTAGATCGTTTCTTTGATGATCCGGATGGTACAAAATCAGATATGGAATCAAAGCCTTCCGTGGATGAGGTGGAAAACGGATGAAAGAGGAAATCCTTACGCTAAAGGAAGCTTTGGCGAAAGCCGTGGACAAATTGCAGCAGATGGAAGTGCCGGATGCCGACATTGATGCATGGTATTTGCTTTCCTATGTGACCGGACTTGACCGTGCGGCATTTTTCCTGCATGGAGAGGAACCGATGGCGGAGCCGGATATGATTCGATATCGCGACCTGGTTACAAAACGTGGGGAACGCATTCCATTACAGCATTTGACCGGTGAGCAGGAGTTTATGGGGCTGGATTTTCATGTGAATGAACATGTACTGATCCCGAGACAGGATACCGAATGTCTTGTAGAACGGGTTCTGCCATATGTAGATGGCAAACGAGTGTTAGATGTGTGTACCGGTTCCGGGTGTATTGCGATAGCGATTGCCAAACTTGGTAAACCGTTCATCGTGCACGGAGTAGACATCTCCGAGGAAGCACTTGCAGTTGCCAGACAGAATGCAACAGAACTTAACGCTTCTGTAGAACTGTTTGCGGGGGATCTTATGACAAAGATGGATGGGCAATACGATGTGATCGTATCGAATCCACCGTATATCCCACCGTCAGTGATAGAGGGATTGATGCCGGAAGTACGATTGCACGAACCGATGCTTGCACTGGACGGTGGACAGGATGGGCTGGAATTTTACCGGAGGATTGCAGGACAGGCGGTCACACGACTGGCGCCAAACGGAAGAATGTTTTTGGAGATCGGATGTGAACAGGCTGTTGCTGTAGCGGAAATATTGCAAAAACAGGGATATCGGGAAGTACAGGTGTTTCAGGATCTTGCCGGTAAAGATCGTATTGTACAATGTATCGTATGAAATAGAATGGAGGAAGAATCATGTTTGATAAATTAGAAGATTTGGTGCGTAGATTGGAAGAGCTTAATATTGAGCTTACGGATCCTGATGTTATCAGTAATCAGGATAAATACCGCCAGCTTATGAAAGAGCAGAATGAGTTGACGCCGATCGTTGAGAAATATCAGGAGTATCGTGCGGCAAAAGATGGTGTGGAAGATAGTCTTGCCATTTTAGAGGAAGAGAACGATGAGGAAATGCGTGAGCTTGCCAAAGAGGAGTTGGCAGATTGCAAAGCTAAAGTAGAATCCTGTGAACAGGAATTGAAGATTTTGATGTTGCCGAAAGATCCGAATGATGATAAGAACGTTATCGTAGAGATCCGTGGCGGTGCCGGTGGAGATGAGGCGGCATTATTTGCAGCAGATCTGTTCCGTATGTATTCTAAATTTGCCGAGGCAAACCGTTGGAAAGTAGAAGTGATGAGTGCCAATGAAAACGGCATTGGTGGTTTTAAGGAAATTGTCTTTATGGTGCTCGGTCATGGAGCGTATTCCAAGTTAAAATATGAAAGCGGTGTGCATCGCGTTCAGAGAATCCCAACGACAGAATCCGGCGGACGTATTCATACATCGACGGCAACGGTTGCGATCATGCCTGAGGTAGAAGATGTTGAAGTACATGTAGATCCGAACGATTGCAAGATTGATGTATACCGTGCGTCCGGTAATGGCGGACAGTGCGTCAACACAACAGATTCTGCTGTTCGTATTACGCATATCCCTACGGGTATTGTGGTTACCTGTCAGGATGAGAAATCTCAGCTCAAAAATAAAGACAAGGCGATGAAAGTACTTCGTTCCCGCATCTATGATATGGAGCAGGAAAAGGCGAATAGCGAACAGGCAGCTGAGCGGCGCAGCCAGGTTGGAACCGGTGATCGTTCCGAAAAGATCCGTACTTATAATTTCCCACAGGGACGTGTGACAGATCACCGAATCAAATTTACCAGCCATCGTCTGGGAGAAATATTAGATGGAGATATTAATGAACTGCTGCAGAACATTATTGCGGCAGATCAGACAGCGAAATTAGCGAAATTAAACGAAAATTAATGGGGGGAGAATGGTTATGAGAAAAAAGAAATGGTTACGTGGCGTAATGGCAATGGCGGTAGCGGGGAGTCTGCTTATATCGGCAGCACCGGGAAGCCTGCAGGCACCGAAAGCGTCAGCAGCAGTGAAGCTGACCGGTAAGACCAAAAAGGTTGCTTATCGAAACACTTTTGTTGGAAAACATGGCAGATTACGTGTCAAAGGCACTAAGCTGGTGGATAAAAAAGGCAAAGCGGTACAGCTTCGCGGAATATCCAGTCATGGCATCAACTGGGATGTTGGAGAGCCGTTTGTTAATGAGAAAGCTTTGCGAAATCTGCGGGACGAATGGGGCGTTAATTGTTTTCGTGTTGCAATGTATACCGAGGATTACAATGGATACTGCGTGACAGATACGGCAAGCCGCAAGAAGCTTTTGGCAAAGATCGATACAGCCGTAAAAGCCGGCAGAAAGCTTGGCATGTATGTCATCATTGACTGGCATATTTTAAGTGATGGCAATCCGAAGAAAAATCAGTCTAAGGCTAAGGCATTTTTTAAGAAAATGTCGAATAAATATCGAAAAGAAAAACATGTATTTTATGAAATCTGCAATGAACCGAATGGCGGTGTACAGTGGAAGACTATCAAATCGTATGCAAAATCCGTGATCAAGGTGATCCGCAAAGCGGATAAAAACGCGGTAGTCATTGTCGGTACGCCGACATGGAGTCAGGATGTTGATATGGCGGCAAAATCTCCACTCAAAGGAAAAAACATTATGTATGCCTTTCATTTTTATGCAGCGACGCATGGCGATGATCTGCGCGCCAAAGTAAACGCAGCACTTCGCAGCAAATTGCCACTGTTTTGTTCGGAATTTAGTGCGTGTGATGCCAGCGGAAATGGCAATTATGATTTTTCTTCTGCGAATAAGTGGATCAGTCTGATGAATCGTAATAAGATCAGTTATTGCTGCTGGAGTCTTAGCAACAAGCCGGAATCGGCTTCGCTGCTTAAAAGTTCCTGCAAGAAAACAAGCGGATTTAAGACGTCCGATTTATCTAAAATGGGAAGATATATCGTTAAGAAATACCGCAAAAAGTAAGAGAAAGTAAGTAGATAACGGAAAGGCACAAGATTTCATGCTTAGTAGTAATTCGAATCGTCAGATCAAAGAGTTGATCAAACTGCAGAATCAAGCGAAATATCGCAAAAAAAGCGGTATGTTTGTTGCAGAAGGTGCAAAGCTTGTCGCAGAGGCGGCGCATTATGGCAAACTGCAAAAAATATATATTGCAGAAAGTTCACAAGGCGGAGAAGAGGAACGTATTCAGCCGTTGTTAGAGGAGTTCCCATATGAAGTTGTATCTGAAGAAGTCTTTGCGGAGATCACGGATACGGTTACACCGCAGGGCGTTTTGGGATTGGTGCAGATGCCCAAATATACGATGGAGGAAATTTTGAACGCGAACAATCAACAGTTTTTATTGTTAGATGATCTGCGTGACCCCGGCAACTTGGGAACCATTATGCGAACAGCAGAGGGGGCCGGTATGGCAGCAGTGCTCATGAGCAAAGGGACAGTTGATCTGTTTAATCCGAAAGTAGTCCGTGCGACAATGGGAGCCATCTTTCGAATGCCGTACTGTTATGTGGAAGATCTGCCGGCGCTTGCAGAAAAACTGCGAGAGCAGGGGATCGCAGTATATGGAACAGCCATGGAAGGCAGCGTTGTGTATGATGAACCGGATTATACCACGGGGGCGGCTATGGTGATCGGCAATGAAGCCAATGGTATGTCGGATGCGATGTTTGCAGCGATCACAGACCGAATCCGTATTCCGATGGAGGGAAGTTTGGAATCTTTGAATGCAGCAGTATCGGCAGCGATTGTCATGTATGAAATGCAGCGCCAGCGCAGACATCGTTGAAAAAGCAGAAAATGGTGGGCAGTGCAGATATAGTTGAAAAAAAGAGGGAAATGTTCTATAATGCTGACATTATAAACACACTGGAAACTTATAGTTTGAAAAATGAGAAAGGAATGTAGGAGTTATATGGAACCATTATATTGGCTGATATTGCTTGCAATCTTTCTTGTGATTGAGATCATCACATTGGGGCTGACAACAATCTGGCTGGCCGGAGGTGCATTGGTTGGATTTCTGGCAGCGGTGCTGCATGTGCCGTTACCGATACAGATTGTGCTGTTTTTGGTCGTTTCTATTGTATTGATCGTATTTACAAGGCCGGTAGCAGAGCGTTATTTTAATAACAGCAGAGAGCAAACCAATGTCGGTGGAATTATCGGCAGAGAGGGAAAAGTAATCGTTACGATTGATAACTTTAATCAAACCGGTGCTGTTTTGATCGATGGAATCGAATGGACAGCGCGAAGTGACGAGGAGGATGTGGTCATTGAGACGGGAGAGCGTATTGTCGTTACTCGCGTGGAAGGTGTCCGCGTGTTTGTGAAAGTGAAAGGAGATCATTAATATGCCATATTTAATTGTGTTATTAGTTGTTGTAGTGATTGTCATGATATCCTGCGTCAATGTAGTGCCGCAGGCTCATGCGTATGTTGTAGAGCGATTAGGTGGTTATCAGGCAACTTGGGATGTAGGAATCCATTTCAAAGTTCCGTTTATTGACCGCATTGCAAAACGTATTCTGCTCAAAGAGCAGGTTGTTGATTTCCCGCCGCAGCCGGTTATCACCAAGGATAATGTAACAATGCGAATTGATACTGTTATCTTTTATCAGATCACGGATCCAAAGCTGTTTGCATATGGTGTTGATAATCCGATCGTTGCGATTGAGAACTTAACAGCAACCACTCTGCGTAATATTATCGGAGACCTGGAGTTAGACGAGACGCTGACTTCCCGCGAGACGATCAATACGAAGATGAGAGCATCTCTGGATTCCGCAACAGATCCATGGGGAATCAAGGTGAACCGTGTCGAACTCAAAAACATCATTCCTCCGGCAGAAATTCAGGATGCAATGGAGCGTCAGATGAAAGCAGAGCGCGAAAAGAGAGAATCGATCCTTCGTTCACAGGGTGAAAAGGAATCGGCTATCTTGGTAGCACAGGGTAAAAAAGAAGCAGCTATTTTGGATGCAGAAGCAGAAAAACAGGCAGCGATCCTTCGCGCAGAAGCTAAGAGAGAGTCGATGATCCGCGAAGCGGAAGGTCAGGCAGAGGCGATCAAGACGGTACAGCAGGCAAGTGCAGATGGTATTCGCATGTTGAATGATGCACAGGCGAGCAAAGAAGTATTGCAGCTTAAGAGTTTAGAAGCCTTTAGCAAAGCTGCCGATGGAAAAGCAACCAAGATCATCATTCCATCTGAAATTCAGGGAATGGCAGGTCTTGCTAAATCTTTTTCCGAAGTGATCAAAGATAATTAAATGATGTTAGGTCATCTGTATACGATAGCATTCTGCAAAGGGTTACGGCCTCGGGCAGAGAGAAAAGAGGAGAAATTATGAGCGTTAATTTGAAAGGAAGAAATTTCCTGACATTAAAGGATTTTACGAAAGAAGAGATCAGCTATCTGTTGGATCTGTCTGCTGACCTTAAAGCCAAGAAGAAAAATGGAGAATTGGTTAATCATTATATTGGCAAAAATATTGCATTGATCTTTGAAAAAACCAGTACGCGTACCCGCTGCTCCTTTGAAGTGGCAGCACATGATATGGGAATGGGTGTTACGTATCTAGATCCACAGGGCTCTCAGATCGGTAAGAAAGAGAGCATTGCGGACACAGCACGTGTTCTTGGCAGAATGTTTGATGGTATTGAATATCGCGGCTTTGAGCAGGAGATCGTAGAGGATCTTGCAAAATATGCAGGAGTACCGGTGTGGAATGGTTTGACAAATGAATACCACCCAACGCAAATGTTAGCAGATCTTCTGACGATCAAAGAGCATTTAGGACGTTTGGAAGGCGTTAAGCTGGTATATATGGGCGATGCCAGATATAATATGGGTAATTCACTGATGATCGCTTGTGCTAAAATGGGAATGCATTTTACGGCATGTACTGCAAAGGAATATTTCCCGAATCAGGCATTGGTAGAACAGTGTGAACAGTACGCCAGTGAATCCGGTGGTTCCATCACGCTGACAGAGGATACAATGACCGGAACAAAAGATGCTGATGTTATTTATACGGATGTCTGGGTGTCTATGGGTGAGCCGGACGAAGTTTGGAAAGAGCGTACCTTGGCGTTGTCACCATATCAGGTAAACGCAAAGGTTATGCAGAATGCCGGAGAACAGGCGCTATTTATGCATTGTCTTCCAGCTTTCCATGACTTAAAGACCAAAGTTGGCAAAGAAGTATATGAAAAATTTGGATTAAAAGAACTTGAAGTTACAGATGAAGTATTTGAATCCAAGCAATCGGTAGTATTTGACGAAGCAGAAAATCGCATGCATACGATCAAAGCGGTGATGGTTGCAACATTAGGAGAGGCGTGATCTTTATGAGATCGAAGATATTACGGGAACTGATGGATCATTCGGACACATTTGTGTCCGGACAGAAATTATGTAAAACGTTTGGCGTGAGCAGACAGGCAGTTTGGAAAAACATTTGCTGTCTGAAAGAACTTGGCTATGACATTGAATCGGTTACTAATAAAGGCTATCGCTTAATAAGTAAACCGGATATATTGTATGGTCCTGAGATTGAGGCATATTTGGAAGAAGAAAGTTTCTGTCAAAAAGTCGAATGTCATGATAGCATTGACTCGACAAACATCCGAGGCAAACAACTTGCAGAATTGGGAGAAGCTGAGGGAACATTGATCGTAGCCGATCGGCAGACAGCGGGACGCGGACGCAGAGGCCGCAATTGGATTTCTGAATCCGGTGTTGGTATTTATATGACTTACGTATTAAGACCGACAGTTCAGCCGGCACATGTGTCAGGGATCACATTATTGGCAGCATTGGCAATGTGTGAAGCAACTTATCAGGAATGCGACGTGCTTCCACAGATCAAATGGCCCAACGATGTCATCATTGATGGCAAAAAGATATGTGGTATTTTGACGGAAATGAGTTCAGAAGTTCAGTATGTGCATTATGCCGTAATGGGTATCGGAATCAATGCTAACAAAGAAAAATTCGATGAGACATTAAAGGACAAGGCGACCAGCATTTATCTGTCAACAGGCAAAAAAGTAAACAGAGCTAAGTTTACAGCAGCTTTTGCAGATGCGTTTGGTGGTTATTACAGACGATATATGCAGGACGGAGATCTGTCTGCGTTTGTGGAAGAGTATGATGAATTGCTTGCCAATAAAGACAAAGAAGTGATCATCTACCATGGCATGGTTGAGGATGCCACGCCGGACAAAATATCACGGGGTATTGCACGTGGCATTGATAAAGACGGATCACTGTTAGTTGAGATCGATGGCAGCGTCACACCGGTCATGTCCGGAGAAGTATCAATAAGGGGGGTACAGGGATATGTCTGAAAAGGAACCGGTTGTCTTATGTGCAGCGAGTTCTTATGAACAAAAATACTACCTGAACGAAGCGTTTAGCGGATTACCTACAGCAGTCAAAGAGGAATTGCAAGTCATGTGTGTGTTGTATACGGCAGACGTTGGCGGTATTTTGACACTGCAGTTTGACGAAGATGGCAATTTACAGTTTCAGGTGACTTCTGCGGATGATGATTTTCTGTTTGATGAGATCGGCAGTGTGCTCAAGATCAAGCAGTATCAGGCAGAAAAACAGGAGTTGTTAGAGGCTCTTGAATTATATTATAGAATAAAAATACTTGGTGAAAAGGTCGATTTCGACTAATGGAGGACAGCTATGTTATTGGCAGTAGATGTTGGAAATACAGATATTACATTTGGATTGTTTCGTGAGAGTGAATTGATCACGAGATTTCGAGTCACAGTAAAAGTACCGCGCAGCTCGGACGAGTATGGCGAGTTGATCTGTGCGATACTGCAGCAGAAAGGATACTCTCCGGAAGATGTAAATGAAGTGATCATTGCATCTGTTGTGCCGAAGATCATGTACTCTTTTACAAGTGGCATCATCAAGTATCTGCATTGTCATCCGCTGGTAGTCGGAGCCGGAATAAAGACCGGAATACGTATAGAAACTGCCAATCCAAAAGAAATCGGACCGGATCGTATTGTAGATGCAGTCAGTGCCTATGAACAGTATGGCGGACCGATTATTGTTGTTGATTTTGGAACAGCGACAACATATGATATTGTTACTGCAGAGGGGGCATTTCTAGGTGGTGTGATCAGTCCCGGAATACGCATTTCTGCGAACGCGTTGTGGAATAATACAGCGAATCTGCCGGAAATTGAGATCAAATGCCCGGGGGTTTCTATTGCAAAAGATACGATCACATCAATGCAGGCAGGACTGTTTTTTGGCACGATCGGTCAGTCGGAGTACATTATTCGAAAGATCAAAGAAGAGTCAGGCTTCTTGGATGCGAAAGTTGTCGCAACCGGAGGACTTGGGAAGATCATTTCAGAGCATACGGACGAGATACAGGTGTATGACAGCGATCTGACACTTCGAGGTCTACAGATTATCTATGATAAGCAGAAGAAATAATAAAATTGGAGTGTTATGCGTAGTTTTAAGATAGGAAACGTATTGATTCCCGGCAATTTAATATTAGGACCAATGGCAGGTGTAACAGATCTGCCATTTCGTTTGTTATGCAAGGAGCAGGGAGCTGATCTTGTCTACACGGAGATGATCAGTGCAAAAGGAATATATTACAATAACAAAAATACAGAAAAGCTATGGGAAATCGCGGATGAAGAGCATCCGGCAGCATTGCAGTTGTTTGGCTCAGATCCGGATCTGATGGCAGAAATGGCACGTAAAATTGATCACCGTAATTTTGATATTTTAGATATTAATATGGGGTGCCCGGTGCCGAAAGTGGTTAACAATGGCGAGGGTTCAGCGTTGATGAAAACTCCGGAGCTGGCAGCTAAGATCATTCGCAAAGTATCACAGGCAAGTTCAAAGCCTTTGACCGTTAAATTTCGCAAAGGCTTTACCGAGGATACCGTCAATGCAGTCGAATTTGCCAAGATGGCAGAACAGAATGGTGCAGCAGCCATTGCGGTACATGGACGCACCAGAGAACAGTATTATAGTGGAAAAGCAGATTGGGATATCATTGCGCAGGTTAAAGAAGCAGTAACAATTCCGGTGATAGCCAGTGGAGATATTTTTTCAGCAGAAGATGCAATCAAATGCTTGGAGCAGACAAAATGTGATGGACTCATGTTGGCTCGTGGTGTTCGAGGTAATCCGTGGCTGTTTTCTGAGATCAAACAGGCACTCATGCAGTACGATGCCGGAGAAGAGATACAAATCTCGAAACCACAGCTTTCAGAGGTGGTTGAAATGATACGCCGTCATGGCAGAATGCAGGTGGAATACAAAGGCGAGATAATGGGGATGCGGGAGATGCGAAAGCACGTAGCATGGTATACGACAGGATATCCGCATTCGGCAGCAATCCGCAGAGAAGCCAACTTTATTGAGACGTATGAACAACTGGAAAAGCTTTGTGATAAGATACTAGCCGACAGTAAGTCATGATTAGTGCGTTTGCGCTTGTAATTCTTTACTTAATGAAGTAAACTGCTATAAGAAATAAATTATACAGGAGGCTAATCAAAATGGATTACGGTTTGATTGGTGGAAAGCTGGGACACAGTTATTCCAAAGATATTCACGAGATGTTGGCAGATTATACATATGATCTATGTCCTTTGACAAAAGAGGAATTTGTGCCTTTCATGGAGCAGCATGCATTCCGGGCAATCAATGTCACCATTCCTTACAAACAGGATGTTATTCCTTACCTGGACAGCTTAGATGACAATGCAAAGGCTATCGGTGCAGTCAATACGATCGTAAATAAAGATGGTCGTTTGGAAGGCCACAATACAGATTTCTCCGGTTTTATGTATATGTTAAAGAAACATAACATTTCCGTAAAAGGAAAGAAATGTGTTGTTCTAGGAGATGGAGGTGCTTCTAAAGCAGTCGTTGCTGTATTAAAAAAGATGGAAGCCAAAGAAGTTGTTATTGTTGACATTATCAAGACAGCATCTGCGATCACTTATGAAGAATGCTTTGCGAAACATACAGATGTTGAATTTATTGCAAATACAAGTCCGGTTGGTATGTATCCAAACTGTGATGCCAGTCCGGTTGATCTAACACGTTTCCCGGAATGTGAAGCAGTAGTTGATGTTATTTATAATCCATTGGAGACAAAGTTAGTTGCTCAGGCAAGAGAGCTTGGAATGACTGGCGTTAATGGATTGGAAATGCTTGTAGCACAGGCGTTGTATGCGGTAGAGTTTTTCTTGGACACAAAGTTAGACGAAGCCAAGATTGATGAAGTATATCACAAAATCTATGAAGAGAAAGTGGGAGAGCAATAAAAGCTGCAACTGTATATATCTTGCATAAATGCAGCGATTATTATATAATCTAATTTTGGGTAAGATGATAAAGAACAAAGATGTCTGATGCCTTTGCGGCATAAGCGGACATAAACGATTAATGGAGGTCAAAAATGAGTAAAAAACCAGTTGTTTTGATGATTCTTGATGGATATGGTTTGAATGACAAGACGGAAGGCAATGCGATTGCCATGGCAAATACGCCGGTAATGGACAAGCTGATGGCAGAATGCCCTTGGCAGCCGGGTCTTGCCAGCGGTCTTGCAGTTGGTCTGCCGGATGGTCAGATGGGTAACTCCGAGGTAGGTCATATGAATATCGGTGCCGGACGCATTATTTATCAGGATCTGACTCGTATCACCAAAGCAATTGAAGATGGTGATTTCTTTGAAAATAAAGTATTACTGCAGGCAGTAGAAAATGTGAAAAAGAACGGTTCCGATCTGCATTTATTCGGACTTCTTTCCGATGGTGGCGTGCACAGCCACAACACACATCTGTATGCCTTGTTAGAGCTTGCTAAGAAAAACGATGTAAAAAATGTATATGTTCACTGCTTCTTAGATGGTAGAGATACACCACCGGCATCCGGCAAAGATTATGTTGCTGAGTTGCAGGCTAAAATGGATGAGATCGGAGTAGGTCAGATCGCAAGTGTTCATGGACGTTATTATGCAATGGACCGTGACAACAACTGGGATCGTGTAGAAAAAGCCTATAAAGCATTGGTTGAAGGTGTTGGCAATAAAGCAGCCGATGGAGTGCAGGCAGTTGCAGATTCTTATGCAGCGGACGTAACAGATGAGTTTGTTGTTCCTACAGTTGTTGAGAAAGACGGCAAACCGGTCGCAACGATCAAACCAAATGATTCAGTGATCTTTTTCAATTTCCGTCCGGATCGAGCTCGCGAGATGACGCATGCATTTTGTGATGAGCAGTTTGATCATTTTGAGCGTGCCAATGGATTTATGCCACTTACTTTTGTATGCTTCAAGGATTACGATGAGACGATTGCCAACAAGCTTATCGCCTTTGAAAAAGAAAATATCGTAGATACATTTGGCGAGTATCTTGCAGCGAATGGCAAGAAACAGCTTCGTCTTGCAGAGACTGAGAAATATGCGCATGTTACATTTTTCTTTAACGGTGGTGTAGAAGAGCCAAATAAAGATGAAGAGCGTTCCTTGGTAAAATCTCCTGCAGTTGCTACTTATGATCTGCAGCCTGAGATGAGTGCTCCGGAAGTCAGCAAACGTCTTAATGAGGCAATTGCATCCGATAAATATGATGTGATCGTGATCAACTTTGCAAATCCGGATATGGTTGGACACACAGGAGTGATCCCGGCAGCAGTGAAAGCAGTTGAAGCAGTTGACCAGTGCGTAGGTACTGCAGTAGAAGCAATTAAAAAAGCAGACGGAGTATTGTTTATCTGTGCAGACCACGGAAACGCAGAGAAGATGATCGATTATGAGACAGGAGAGCCTCATACAGCACATACAACCAATCCGGTTCCTTTTGTGCTTGTTAATTATGATGAAGCATACACGCTTCGCGAGGGTGGCCGTTTGGCAGATATTGCGCCTACTTTGCTTGAGATCATGGGATTGCCACAGCCGGCTGAGATGACTGGCGAGTCTCTTCTTCTTAAAAAATAAGAATCAGCTTGCTATTTCATAGACAATATGCTATGATAGTATCTGTTTGAAACTGCGTATAGACAGTTTCAAAAAGAGATTTTCAGACGGTGTACTGCGGGTAGCAGATAACCGTAAAACACAGAATGGAGGAAGTTTTCAATGATTCATACACTGCATACTATTTTATTGTTGGTATATATTCTTGTATGTTGCGTTTTGACAGTAATCGTACTGATGCAGGAGGGCAAGCAGGCAGGACTTACCGGAGCGATCAGCGGTGCCGCTGAGACATACTGGGGTAAGAACAAGGGTCGTTCCATGGAAGGTGGATTAGAGCTTGCAACAAGGATTCTTGCTGTTGTATTTGTCGTGCTTTCATTAATTCTCAATCTGAAGATATTTCAGTAGAGCATGATAATGGAGCGATAACAGTATGGTTGCTGTTTTGAGAGAGCGTGCTGCTAAAGCGATGGCAGTATGGTTGTTGTTTTGGTGGAATATGTTACTAAAGCGATGACAGTTTCGCCGTTGTAAACAAATGCATTATTACAGGGATTGCCGATTGGCAATCCCTTTTTTCAAAATGGAGGATCTGTATGAAAAAAGAAGAGTTCGATAATAAAAAGAAATTAGTATATGATTTTGTTACAGACAAAGAATATAAGCCGATGTCTGTAAAGGAAATGGCGATGGTATTACAGGTGCCTGCCGCAGAAAAGAAAGACCTGCGTCGCGTGGTCGAGGCATTGTGCGAGGAAGGCAAGATCCATATCAGTCAGCGTGGAAAAGTGCGGCCACTGGCCGACAATCTGCTTACCGGCCGCTTTATGGCAACACAGAAAGGGTTTGGATTTGTCCGTGTTGAGGGAGAAGAGGAGGACTACTTCATCCCGGCGCATCAAGTGATGAATGCACTCGACGGAGATACTGTGCGCATTTCCGTAGACGACAAGCAGCGTGGCAAACGTAAAGAAGCAACGGTTGTGAGCGTATTAGAGAGAGCCTCAACAATCTTAGTGGGAACGTATTCCAATAGTAAAAGCTTCGGTTTTGTCGTTGCTGACAACCATAAGTTCACCAAAGATATTTATATTCCAAAGGCAGAAAGCAAAGGTGCTGTCACCGGTCATAAAGTTGTTGTAGAAATTACGGACTATGGCAGTGAAAATCACAACCCGGAAGGCAGAATATTGGAAATTATAGGTCATATCAATGATCCCGGTGTTGATATTTTATCTGTGATCAAAGCGTATGGTCTGCCGGAAGAGTATCCGGATGCAGTGATGGATCAAGTTGCGGGGATTGATGACGAAGTACCGGAAGAACAAAAGAAAGGACGCGTAGATTATCGCTCTTTGCAGACGGTAACGATTGACGGTGAAGATGCCAAAGATCTTGATGATGCAATAACCTTGACTAAAGAAGGAGACATATATCATCTGGGTGTTCATATTGCGGACGTCAGTCAGTATGTAACAGAGTCCTCTGCATTAGATAAGGAAGCCCTTAAACGAGGAACCAGTGTATATTTGGTCGATCGCGTTATTCCTATGCTGCCCCATAAGCTGTCAAACGGAATATGTTCATTAAATCAGGGAACAGATCGTCTTGCTTTATCCTGTATGATGGACATCAATGCCAAAGGAGAGATCATAAAACACCGCATAGAGGAAACTGTGATCAACGTCGATCGTCGAATGTCCTACACAAGTGTTCATGCGATTGTTGAATTGCAGGATCCTGAGGAGCGCAAAGAATATGAAGAACTGATACCGATGTTTGAACTGATGTATGAGCTGGCATCTATTTTGCGCAAGCGTCGTGATAAACGTGGATCTATAGATTTTGATTTTCCGGAAAGCAAGATCACATTGGATTCCAAAGGAAAACCGATCGATGTAGCAGAATACGAGCGCAATAATGCACATCGTATTATTGAAGAATTTATGTTGGCGGCAAATCAGACCGTTGCGGAAGATTACTATTGGCAGGAACTTCCTTTTGTGTATCGTACACACGAAGCACCTGACAGCGAAAAGATATTACAGCTCGGCATATTTATCAATAATTTTGGATATACCATTAAGACTGGTGCGGAGGATGAAATACATCCAAAGGAACTGCAAAAGTTGATCTCCAAAGTGGAAGGAACGCCAGAGGAGGGACTCATCAGTCGACTGACGCTGCGTTCTATGAAACAGGCAAAATATACGACAGGATGTGAAGGACACTTCGGACTGGCAATGAAATATTATTGCCACTTTACGTCGCCGATCCGCCGATATCCGGATCTGCAGATCCATCGTATCATCAAAGAAAATCTACACGGTGCCTTGACAGACAAGCGGATCAGTCATTATGAACAGATACTGCCGGAGGTGACGGCAGAGGCAAGTAGACTGGAGCGAAGGGCAGATGATGCGGAGCGTGAAGTTGAAAAAATGAAAAAAGCGGAATATATGGAGCAATTTATCGGTGAGACATTCGACGGTGTGATTTCCGGCGTGACGAGCTGGGGTATGTATGTAGAACTGCCGAATACGATCGAGGGTATGGTGCGTGTTGCAGACATTCCGGGAGACTATTATTATTTTGAGGAAGAGCGCTATCAAATGGTTGGAGAGAAGACAGGCAAAATATATAAGCTTGGCCAGAAAGTGCGCGTGACCGTGTCGGCAGTAGACAAGCTGCTTCGCACGATCGACTTCGAATTGAATGAGGAGGACGAAAACGAACATGGCGAAGAAACTGATCGCAAATAATAAAAAAGCATATCATGATTATTTTATCGAGGAAAAATATGAAGCAGGGATATCTCTTGCCGGAACAGAAGTGAAATCTCTGCGTATGGGCAGATGCAGTATAAAAGAAGCATTCATTCGCATCGAACACGATGAGGTATTTGTGTACAATATGCACATCAGTCCTTATGAAAAAGGAAATATCTTTAACAAAGATCCACTGCGCGTGCGTAAATTATTGCTGCATCGCCAGGAAATCCGCAAGATCCAAGGGCATATTACGCAGAAGGGTTATACGATCGTGCCACTAAGCGTGTATTTCAGCGGCAGCCTGGTCAAAGTCGAAATTGGCTTAGCAAAAGGTAAGAAATTGTATGACAAACGACAGGATATTGCCAAGAAAGATCAACGGCGTGAGGCAGAACGTAAATTCAAAGTAAGTAATCTGTATTAATGAATTACGATAGTATTGAATTGAATATTGTAAAAAGTGGATGAAATCTTTTCATTTATTGTGCGTGTCAAACAGCCGATTTTAACGAAGTTATTTTGCACAAAAAAAACAAATTATTAATAAAAAAATCGGTAGAATTACTTCGATAAAATTCTGGAAAAAATTTAAGAAACAAAGCATCTGTTTTATTGTATGATTTATACAAAATCAGCCGATTAAAACATTATTTGTTGGATAAAATGTATGGATACCAACATGAATTTTAAAAAATGGAAAAAAACCGAAAAACAACATGACAGATTTTAAAGTTGACAACACAAAAGTCATGTATTAAAATAACACTCGGCTGATTGAAATGTGAACAAAATGTGTTTTGTATGTCGAAAAAATACATAATATGTCATTTCGAAACAGGATGACAAAAGGTTTTGCATAATGACGAAAGCAAGCACATGTTGTGACGCAGGCAGACTGCCGGAGGGAGATGACGACTTGATAGATTTTCACACACACATCTTGCCACGTATTGACGATGGGAGCGGTAGCTCACAGGAATCTTTAGAACTTTTGTCTCTTGAGAAAGAGCAGGGAGTTGATCGGATCGTTTTTACACCACATTTTTATGCGGGGAAGGATTCGGTAGAAAATTTTCTGGATCGACGTGAGAAATCATATCAACGCTTGCTGTTCCGAATGGAAGAGAAGGGCATCGAGCCTCCAGTATTTTACAAGGGTGCTGAGGTGTATTATTTCGCAGGCATGGGCAAAGCAGAGATGGTTCCGGAGCTTTGTATCGAAGGAACGAATATTCTCTTATTAGAAATGCCGTTTGCACAGTGGGATAAAGGAGTGGTTGAGGACGTAAAGTTTCTTGTACAGAAGCGAAAGCTTACCTTGATCATTGCACACATTGAGCGTTATTATCCATTTCAAAAAGACAAAAAATATTGGGAAGCCGTATTTGATCTTCCGGTGTATACGCAGATCAATACAGAGAGTTTCCTGTCATGGCGAACCAGACACAGGGCGCTTGGGTTTTTAAAATCCGGTGACTATGAGGTAATACTTGGATCGGATTGCCATAACATGAAAACGAGGCTGCCTAATCTGCAGGAGGGCAGAAACGTCATAGCCTGCAAGCTTGGTGCACAGTATTTGCAAGAAATTGATGCACTGGGAGAAAGGATCTTACCATAATGGAAGATAAGCGTGTAGGGAAGAGTAATCGATCGAAGGCGATATGCATTACGGTTATTGTACTGTTGTGTATCGGTCTGACGGGCTTATTCTTAATGGAATATCGTTCCGGCAATACGAACCGGAAACAAAAAGGCTCGAAGAACCGCACAGCAGAGCAAACGGAGCAGCCAATTGATTGGGATTCCCTTCAGAAAGTCAAACTTAACCATCATAAATACGGGTTATTACATAAAGTAACTTCATGGTTGATCATCGGAACAGATGTCAGTGGCAATCAAGATGGCATCGGCGAGGATTATCAGGGTGCCATGGCAGATTTTATGTTATTGGTCGTATTTGATGAGGAGAATCATTCCTATGGAATGTTGCAGCTTAACCGTGATACCATGACGGAAATTCATCTATTGGACAACAAAGGTGAAGGCGAGGCAACAGCAGATATTCAGTTGTGTACAGCACACTGGTATGGAGGCAATAGACAGCAGGGATGTGAAAACACGATCACTGCAGTGTCTCATTTGCTTGGCGGCGTACCGATTGATGGTTATTATGAACTTCCAATGAAAGCAATACCGGTCCTTAATAAACAGGTTGGTGGTGTTACCGTAACGTTGGAAGACGACTTTTCAAGCGTGGATGCGGCGATGGTGAAGGGCAAGACAATCACATTATCAGATTCACAAGCGTTTCACTATATTCACGACCGTTATGGAGTTGGAGATGAAGAAAACACATCACGAATGAGAAGACAAAGACAGTATATGAGTGCATTTGCGGACAAGGCAAAGCAGAAGATTGCTGAAGATAATCAGTTCGCAGCAACATTACTCAATGCATTAGACTCATATGCAATATCCGAAATTAATCAAAATGATTTGATGCATTATTTAGACACAATTAATGAGTACCAATCCCAGGGAATGCTTACGATAGATGGCAAATTAAAGCTGGGCAAGGCGTTAGGAGATGGCTTAGAACACAGAGAATTTTATGCGGATGCAGCATCAATTGAGCAAATAGTCAAAAAATTATATCCGCTGATGGAACAGCCTAAGACAAATAAATAGCATTCTAATCTGCCATACAGAGTGCAAGAAATAGTGCTGAGGTAATAATGGCATATTATGGGAGATCAGAGATATACACAGAGCATGTTGATAAGGGGAGCTTAAATGAGTAAGTTAAGGGACAAAATTCAAATCCAGGACCAAGACAGCGAAGAAGTAGAAATTGACTTATTGGAGTTATTTCAATATTTTCGCTCACAAATTTTAATATTGATCATTGCATTGTTAGTCGGTGGTGTTGCTGCAGGGGCGATCACGCACTTCCTGATCACACCAAAGTATCAGGCAACATCAAAGTTATATGTAGTATCAGCATCCAATAACAAGATCGTTGATTTGAATGATTTGAACATCGGTACCTCTCTTTCGGAGGATTATACTGAGTTGATCAAGATACGTCCAATCTTAGAGGATGTTATTAAGGATTGCAACCTTGACTACGAATATGAGGAGCTGCTCGGAATGCTGACGATCGCACCGGTAGGTGAGACTCGTATTTTGGCGATCACGGTAGAGAGCACCTCAGCAAAAGAGGCAATGACGATCGCAAACAGCGTAGCAGCGACAGCGGTAACGTATCTGCCGAAGCTGATGGAGACAACGGCTCCGAACATTGCTGAAAAGGCAGTGCTTCCGGAAGGACCATGTTCGCCGAATCTGGTTAAGAATACCGCAATCGGTGCTATTGGAATGTTAGTGCTTGTGATGGCAGTGCTTACTGTATTATTCCTGATGGACGATACGATGCGATCTGCAGAAGAGGTTGAGAAAGCCTTTGGTGTAATGCCACTTACCGTTATCCCTGAGGGTGATATTGCAGAAATCTCAGATAAGAGAGAGGAAGAGATCGCTAAGGAGAAGAAGAAAGCCCACAAAGAGCGCAAGAAAGCCAGAAAGCAAAAGGAAAAAGACGATCAGAAGCAAGAACAAAACAAATAATGCAGAAAGCGCAGCACTTATGCAGTCAATAAAAACGAAACAAACCGTTAGATAGCACGAAAACACAAAGGAGAGTGCGATATGAATGAAGTAACCATAGGAAATATGCCGACGCTGCCCTATGCAGTAGAGGAAGCGGTCAACAGACTGCGTATCAATATTAGTTTCCTGGGAAGCGATATTAAAAAGATTATGGTAATTAGTACTATGCCAGACGAGGGAAAATCGTTTGTAACGATGCAGCTTTGGCGTCAGATGGCAGAATCCGGAACACCGTCGATCCTGTTAGATGCCGACCTTCGTAAGTCCGTCATGACAGACAAATATGACATTACAATGAATGATGGCAGTGAAGTCTGGGGTACTTCTTATATATTGGCACATGACATCCCAATTCAGGATGCTGTGTTACATACACAGATATCCGGTGGAGATATTCTGCCGAATGTCAAAAACGTTGTCAATCCATCCATGTTGATGGAGAGCAAACAGTTTGAAAATATGCTGAATACTATGGCTGATATGTACCGCTACGTATTCATCGATGCACCGCCACTCAACCTCGTATCCGATGGCGAGAAGATCGGTTCCCTCTGTGATGGAGCGATTCTCGTAGTACGTGGTGGGTTTACACAGAAGAAAATGGTGCGCAACTCCATTCGACAGTTGGAAAGAGCAGGCTGTCCGGTACTTGGTATCGTACTTAACCGTGTCGGTGGTAACCGAGGAAGCTATTACTACAAGAAGTATGGCGGCAAGAAATACGGTTATGGATATGGTTACGGCTATTATGGCAGTAACAGCAAGGGTAATGAATATTATTACGCCTCCAAGTAATTATGGGCTGTCAGCATTGGTGTTATTGACACCTTGGTGATATGACAGCAGAGAATGAACTGATCGGTTCATATGATTATGCTGGGTCTACTGTTCCTATTTTGGGGGAACGGTTTACTCATAGATGATTCCGAATACGAAAGGAGGGAAAATGACAATGAAGGCAATGAAGAAAGTATTAGTAAGTGCTTTAGCAGCAGCATTAGTAGTTACAGCAGCAGCTCCTGCAGGTGCAGCTACATCTCCAGTAACAGCTCCAAAGGCTGTCAATGGAAAGGCTACCGTTAAGGGTGTTACTGTTAAGACTTCCAAGAAGGGTACAGCAACTGTAAGCGCTGTTAAGTCTAAAAAGGCTACAGTTAAGGTTGCAGCAACTATCAAGGTTAAGGGTGTAACATACAAGGTTACTGCTATCGGCGCAAATGCATTCAAGAACTGCAAGAAGGTTAAGAAGATTTCCGTAGGAAAGAACGTTAAGACCATCAGCAAGAATGCATTCAAGGGCTGCAAGAAGCTCAAGACTATCACTTTGACAAACAAGAAGGTTACCATCAAGAAGGGTGCTTTTGCTGGTCTTAACACAAAGAAGATCACTATTAAGGCTCCTAAGATGAGCAAGAAGGAACTCAAGAAGTTCAAGAAGGCTCTCAAGAAGGCAGGCTTCAAGGGTAAGGTAAAATAATTTATCGTACCGTTTAAGGTGAGTGTCGGGGCAGGTTGTTTGCAAATCGGAGAAATCTGATTTGTAAGCAATTTGCTTTTTTTTCAAAATAAGGGGTTATTCATGTTGCAGACCATGATAATGGTTAACTGCACTGGTGACAGGGGCGTATAAGCCAATAGATATCTGAACATTAATAAGAACAAAAAAGCCACATCAGTGGGTATAATGATAGCAGTTTATGATAAATTCAACTGCAAGAGAAAGAAATTGAAAACAATTCTGTAGGAAATGACCTATAGTTTATATGCAGTATAGATGACAACGAATGGTAAGGCGTGGGGAACATAAGCGTATCGCTATAGATAAAAGGAAGGTGAGAGAATGTACAGACGTAAAGCAAAAGGCTGGTATAAACATATCGACTTTATTATATTAGACATAATCTGTTTGGAACTCTCATTCTTAATTGCATATGTTATCCGTCATGGTGCGGTGAATCCGTATCATTTTCAACTATATCGTAGTGCAGCGATCGTGCTTGGATTTATTGATTTTGTATTGCTCTTTGTATGCAATACATGCAAAAATGTATTAAAGCGCGGAATGCTTCAGGAACTGTATACAACCGTCAAACATGATGTGTACGTCATTTTGGCATTTACCTTATATCTGTTTGCAGTGCAAAACGCACAGCCATTTTCGCGAACCGTGCTGTTTCTGTGCGCTGCATTTTACATGCCGATTTCTTATGTGACAAGGCTTATTATGAAAGGAGCAGTCAACAAGATGCGTCGCAGCGGTGAAAAACCGGCATTACTTATCGTATCGACATCGGATGCCATTTACGAGACGTTGAAAACGATGGGGGACACATATTATCAGCTATATACGGTGCGTGGTATCGTAATATTAGATAAAGATATGATCGGCAAGCAGATCAAAGGTATTCCGGTCGTAGCGTCAGAAAGCACCGTCATAGAGTATGTCTGCAGGGGTTGGGTGGATGAATTATTTATGGCGTGTCCTCATAATTATAAAACGCGCAGGGAGTTGGTGGCACAGTTCGTCGATATGGGCATCGTCGTGCATGAAAACTTGTTTGAAAACAAGGAACTCCTTCTTAATCGTCAGATGGTAGAGCATATGGGCGGTTATACTGTGCTAACGACAACCTTAAACTATGCATCCGGCAGAGATTTGTTCCTCAAGCGATTGATCGACATTTGCGGAGGAATTGTTGGATGTATCATTACCGGAATCTTATTCGTGATCCTGGCACCGTTAATCTATATTCAGTCGCCGGGACCGATCTTCTTTGCACAGGAGAGAGTCGGTAAGAACGGTAAGCGATTCAAGATCTATAAGTTTCGCAGTATGTACCTCGATGCAGAGGAGCGCAAGCAGGAGCTTATGGAGCAAAACCGTGTAGAAGACGGCATGATGTTTAAGCTGGAGTTCGACCCTCGTATCATCGGCTGCAAGAAGCGTGCTGATGGCACGATCAAGAAAGGGGTCGGTAACTATATCAGAGACTGGAGTCTCGATGAATTTCCACAGTTCTTCAACGTACTCAAAGGTGATATGAGCATCGTTGGAACACGTCCACCAACAATGGACGAATGGGGAAAATACGAAATCCATCACCGTGCAAGGCTTGCAACCAAACCGGGAATCACCGGAATGTGGCAGGTCAGTGGACGAAGTGATATCACCGACTTCGAAGAAGTTGTGGCACTCGATACGAAGTACATCAATGACTGGAGCATTGGACTTGATATTAAGATCCTGTTCAAGACGGTGTTAGTCGTGCTGCATCGTGAAGGTGCGATGTAAATATGGTTATGGTGCGGCTTGTGAAAGCAGCCGCTTCATGATATAAATATTATACGTTGTGTTTTGAGAAGTGTGCCTTTCCCGAGGTACACTCTCAAAGTATCTAAGCGCAATTGCTGCGGGGAATTATCTTTCGCAAGTAGCGTATACGTAAGTTACAAAAATCTGATTGAGTAATCGTCGCATTGTCGCGTTATGAGAGTAGGATGGTTATATTTGCTGATGATTTTCTATTGATTGCTTATTTTTTTTGAGTATTTGATAGGAAGTGGCGAAGCATACCCTTTTTTCGGTACATAATACCGGAACCGTACCAATTCTTCAATATGTGAAATGCGACAGCACAGATCAGAACATGATTTGTGCTTTTTTCGTATATAAATGAATGGAGGATTCGTATGTGGTATGTGATGCAGGTGCAGACGGGTAATGAAGAAATGATCATAAAGTTGTGCGAGCAGGTGATCAATACCAAGAAGTATGAACGGATCTTCCTGCCGAAATGCGTAACACTTAAGAAACGTCGTGGCGAGTGGAAAGAACTGATCCAGACGCTCTTCCCCGGCTATATCTTTATTGATACCGACGAGAATCGCATTACAGACATTATCCGTGCCTGCTATGCGATTCCGGAAGTGACGAAAGTACTTCGCAGTGCCGAGAACTTTACGCCGATCCATGAGTTAGAGCAGACATATCTGCGGGAAATGATGGATAACGAAGACATCGTACGACCATCGGTCGGTTACCAGGTTGGTGAGCGCATTGAAATACTAAGCGGTCCACTTCGCTATGGACATGCTAAGATCTGCTACGTCGATCGTCATAAGCGTGTCGCAGAGATCGAAGTCGAACTCTTCGGTAGATACACAAAGGCAAAAGTCGCACTCGAAGTCATTGGCAAAACAACCGAAGAAAACTTACGTGAAGAAAAACTAAGGCAAGAACAACAACGTGATATTACAAAGCAACAAGAGCAACAACAATTTCAAAAGACCATGGAAAGCTGGAAAGCAGGAGATACCGTTCGCATTACAAGCGGTACGTTTGAAGGCATGGAAGGCACATTCGTCAGCGTGGATATCAAACGGCAGGAGGTAAAAGCGAAGATCCGGTTGTTTGAACGAGAGACGGAAGTAGTGCTGGGGGTTGAGGAAGTTGTAGTTGTGGGGTGAGGAAGTACAGTAATATCCGTTTGTGAATCATATTGTATGGGAAATTAAATATTATCTTAGATTGGACATAGTTCATAGGAGGATATGGAATCATGAAGAAGGAATATAGGATAGCGGTTGCGGGTACCGGTTACGTCGGCTTGTCAATTGCCACGCTTCTCAGTCAGCACCATCAGGTGACTGCTGTGGATATTATCCTGGAGAAGGTAGACATGATCAATAACCGTAAGTCCCCGATTCAGGATGACTATATCGAGAAGTATCTCGCAGAAAAAGAATTGAACCTGACCGCAACTCTAGATGCAAAGGCTGCATACTCTGATGCGGACTTTGTTGTTATTGCGGCTCCCACGAACTACGACAGCCGTACCCAGCATTTCGACACATCTGCGGTTGAAGCTGTGATCAAGCTGGTCATGGAGTATAACCCAGATGCCATCATGGTCATTAAATCCACCATCCCTGTGGGATACACAGCATCTGTTCGTGAGAAGTTCAACAGCAAGAATATTATCTTCAGCCCAGAGTTCCTGCGAGAATCCAAGGCTCTCTATGATAACCTGTATCCTTCTCGTATCATCGTTGGTACTGATCTGAACGATGGACGTTTGGTTGAAGCAGCACACGAGTTTGCCGGTCTGTTGCAGGAAGGTGCTATCAAGGAGAATATCGACACATTGTTTATGGGCTTCACCGAGGCAGAGGCAGTCAAACTGTTCGCAAACACCTATCTGGCACTGCGTGTGGCTTATTTCAACGAGCTGGATACCTATGCAGAGAGCAAAGACCTGAACACTCAGCAGATTATCGATGGGGTTTGCCTTGATCCTCGTATTGGCAGCCATTACAACAATCCTTCCTTTGGTTATGGCGGCTACTGCCTGCCGAAAGACACCAAGCAGTTGTTGGCTAACTATACCGATGTGCCGGAGAACTTGATTGAGGCTATTGTTGAGAGTAATAGAACAAGAAAAGACTTTATTGCTGATCGAGTTTTGAAGTTGGCTGATTACTACGGTTATGACGAGGACAACGAATATGATGAGAAGCAGGAGAAGTCTGTGACTATCGGCGTTTACCGTCTGACCATGAAGAGTAACAGTGATAACTTCCGCCAAAGCTCTATTCAGGGTGTTATGAAACGCATCAAGGCAAAAGGTGCAACTGTGATTATCTATGAGCCGACATTGAAAGACGGCGAGACATTTTTCGGATCAGTAGTGATTAATGATCTGGAAAAATTTAAAGAAATGAGCCACGCCATCATCGCAAACCGCTACGACAAGTGTCTAGATGATGTGAAGGATAGGGTTTACACGCGTGATATTTTCCAGCGAGACTAAATTGTGAGTAGAGAAATATACAGAGGGGAGATGCGGGATGGCCAAAAAGAAACTGCTGATTTATGCACATTACTACATACCAGATACTGCATCCACAGGACAGATTCTCCGCGAACTCGCAGAAGGCATGTTAGATCAATTTGATATTACGATAATTTGCGTGGTTCCAAGCTATTTAGGAACCATCGAAGATAAGTATAAGACACAAAAATATTACGAAGAAGAAATCAATGGTGTAAAGGTTTTAAGAATTCGAGTGCCAGAGTTCAGCAAGATTAGCAAGAAGAGTCGTGTGAAGAACATTGTTTCCTATTTTTTTGGAGCAATGAGGGCGACTTTTAAGGTTGAAAAGATGGATTATGTGTTTTCCATTTCCCAACCTCCGATTCTTGGCGGTTTGTTGGGCGTCTGGGGCAAGTGGGTGAAACACGCCAAATACATCTACAACATTCAGGACTTCAACCCGGAGCAGATACTGGCTGTAGGTTATACCAAGAGCAGATTCATCATCAATGCCATGATGTGGTTCGACAAGTTTAGCAGCAAGCGCAGTGACCTTGTGATCACAGTTGGTCGCGATTTAGTGGAGACGGTGGAGAACCGCTTCAAGGGTAAGAAAGTTCCTAAGACTGTCATGATCAACAACTGGATTGATGAGAACGAGATTTACCCACTTGATTCAGAGAATGAGAAAGTAGTTGCTTTCAAGAAGAAATATGGGCTAGATGGCAAGTTTGTCATCATGTACTCCGGCAATATCGGTTTGTACTATGACCTTGAGAATCTCATCAAAGTTGTGGAAAGATTCAAGGCCGGTACGAAGAGTGCGGACGGTCGAGAGGTTGTATTTGTCTTTGTAGGTGCTGGGTCTGTCCTAAAGACTCTAGAGGACTATGTGTCCGAGCATCACATGGACAATGTAACCTTCATTCCGTACCAGGACAAGGCAGACCTTATCTACTCTTTGAACGCTGGTGATGTTCACTGGTGTGTGAACGCGAAAGGCATTAAAGGTGTAAGTTGTCCTTCAAAATATTACGGACTCGCTTCTGCAGCAAGGCCTGTAATTGGGGTGCTTGAATCTGGATCTGAGATTCGCTGTATCATTGAGGACACAAACGGCGGCCTGTGCTGTGAACCGGGTGAGTATGACAAGGTTGAGGAAAATATCCGCTGGTTTATTGATAATGCGGGAAGTGAAGAACTGAGAGCAATGGGAACCAGAAGCCGGAAGAACCTTGAGATGAATTTGACCAGAAATGTAAGCGTACAGAAGTATGCAGAAGAAATTCTGAAGCTGTAAAGGAAAAGGAGGCGAGAGGGAAATGCACAGTAACTGGTTCAAACTTGTTATGAAGATGACAAAAGTTGAATATGGCAAGAACCTCTTGCTGAAGGGTATGCCGATTATTTTCAACAAGGGCGATGCTAAGCTGAAGATTGGAGACAATGTCACAATTAAGAGTAGTTTCCTAAGCAACTTAGTTGGCCTATACAGCCGGACGATTATCGTTACCCGTGCACCGAGAGCAGAGATTGAAATCGGAGATAACGTGGGGATTTCCGGAGCCACGATTTATGCACGGAAGAAGATCACCATTGGCGAAAACACTTGCATTGGCGGCAACTGCAAGATTTTGGACAATGATTTTCATCCTATCGAAGCAGAAACCAGAAACAAACTGCTCCGGGATGAAAATGGCGGTGACAGTAATCTGGTGCCGAGCAGAGAAATCGAAATCGGCAAGAACTGCTTCATTGGATGCAACAGCATCATCCTGAAAGGCACAGTACTGGGCAATGGCTGCGTTGTCGGTGCTGGCGCCGTGGTGTGCGGAAAGTTTGAAGATAATTGTGTGATTGCTGGAAACCCAGCGAGGGTTATTAAGAGGTTGTGAGGAAAATGGAATGGCAAATTTAACAATTATTATCCTCACAAAAAATGAGGAACAGAACTTAAAAAAAGTGTATAGATTCATTCAAAGGTGCTGCACAGCGAGTTGTGATTATTGATTCCTATTCAGCGGATGCTACAGTTGATTTGGCAAAGGCACTGGGAGCAGATGTTTATGAGCATCCATTTGAAAACCATGCCACACAGTTTAGCTGGGCATTGGATAATATCGACCTTCAGACAGAGTGGGTCATGAAAGTTGATGCAGATGAAGAATTTACTCCAGAACTTGCAAATGAAATCGAGCAGAAGCTCGATGCGTTACCTTCGAATATGAATGGCGTGATCCTGCGGCGCAGGGTTTACTTCATGGGAAAATGGATCAAACATGGCGGGAAATATCCAGAACTGCTGCTGAGAATATTCCGAGTAGGTCATGGAATGTCTGAAATGAAACTCATGGATGAACATCTTATCATTACAGATGGCGATGTGACCATATTCAAAAATGATTTCTCCGATAATAATAAGAAATCTTTGGAGTGGTGGATTAATAAACACAACTGGTATTCCAATAAGGAGGTACTGGACCAACAGATGAAGTCGGATGCAGTGAATAGAGAGGAATCTGTAGAAGAAACTTCGACATCCTTGCAAGCAAAGGTAAAGCGGTTTGTGAAGAATCATGGTTACTACAGTTTGCCGAAGTTTTTCCGAGCACATTTATATTATATTTATAGATACTATTTCAGGCTGGGATTTCTGAACGGAACAGAAGGAAAGATATATACATTCTTACAAGCGTATTGGTATCGATACTTAGTTGATGCCAAATTGTACGAGTGTGAGAAGTTAGGAGTAAAGATGGAGAAACAAGGAGCACTTGAAGCAACCTCTACTAACCGTGGCTGGATAACACCAAATAATAGGGTTGCCTTGACTTACGCTACATACCACTGCACCGAAATGGCGGTGGCAGTATGACGGATTTGACGGTTGTAATTCTTACGAAAAATGAAGAAAAGAATCTTCGAAAGTGTGTGGAATCTTTCCGAGGTGTTGTAAAGCGATTTGTAATTGTTGATAGCTTCAGCACAGATGGCACAGAAGTACTATGCCGGGAACTCAATGCAGAACTTCAGAAAATTGGTTCGTGTTTGGATTTCTATCAGAATAAGTGGATTTCCTATGCAGATCAGTTGAACTGGGGACTTCACAATACGGGCATTAACACGGAATGGTCCATGCGTATGGATGCGGACGAAGAGATTATGGAAGATTTGGCGGAAGAAATTGACGAGAAACTTCCACAGATTAAAGCACCTGTAAATGGTGTGGTTCTCCGTAGAAGAGTCTATTTCATGGGTAGATGGATTAAGCATGGTGGTCGATACCCGGAACTGTTGCTGCGCATCTTCCGGACGGGAAAGGCATCCTGTGAGATGAAAATCATGGATGAACATATGATTTTGTCGGAAGGAACGACTGTTGAATTTAGGCACGATTTGATTGATAATAATCAGAAGGATTTGGAATGGTGGACATCAAAACACAACTGGTATAGTAACCGGGAAGTTTTGGATCACCAGATGACACTGGAAAATGCGATGGATGAAAGTCTGGAACAGGACGGCATATCATCTGGACAGGCAAAGATGAAGCGTGTAGTAAAGAATAGTGGCTATTATAGACTGCCTAAGTTTTTCCGAGCGCATTTGTATTTCATCTATCGGTATTACATAAAACTTGGATTTCTTGATGGTCCTGAGGGAAAGATATTCCACTTCTTGCAGGCATATTGGTATCGCTTTTTAGTGGATGCGAAGATTTATGAATGCGAGAAAAAAGGCAAGAAAATGGAGCCGCAAGGAGCATTAGAAGCAATCCCTAGTAATCGGTGTGGCAGCACTAAAAATTAGTTTTTGCCACAACTTGATTAATGCTGGTACTGAGATAATGGTGCTGGTATGAATCTGGGGTATATTATTCAGAAAATTATCAGAAAGATATTTAATCGTCCCTGCGTCCATCGATCAAAAAGTGATAAAACTGCACAAATTGATAACGGGTCAGAAGAAATTAGCCTCACTACAATATTCACCGTTTGAGAAAGTTTATATTGGAAATGATGTATGGATTTGGTTGCATGTATTAATAAAAAGTGGTGTGACGATTCCTGATGGTGCAGTTATTGGAATGGGTGCAGTTGGTTACACATGATGTTGGTTCATACAAAATTTGGGCAGGAAATCCTGCTCGAATGATTTGAAAGAGAGTCGATGATGAAGCGGCGGAAAACTTAAAACATATTAAGTGGTGGAATTGGAGCGAAGAAAAAATTAAGGAGTATGCCACATATTTCTCAGAGCTAAATGAGTTTATGTGGCATGTGGAGGAAAACGAAAGTGAATAAATTGCTAATTATAGGAGAGTTTCCAGCACCGTATCGGGTTGAAGTTTTTGCAGATTTGGCAAAACATTGGCCGTCAAAGATATATTTTGAATACCAGCAAGATGAAAAGAGAACTGCTGAGTGGCTATCCAGAGTATCTGTAGACTGCAATATTCTTGATAATTCACTTGCAAAGAAAGAATTTAAGCAGGATATAAAAAAATTAAAATCATATGATGCAGTTATTCTATATAATAACTGTTTAAAGAATGCAATTGTTTTGGAATTGTTTTGCAAACTTAAGAAGGTTCCTTATTTCATCAATTGCGATGGTTGTAATGATATCGAGGAGTCTAATCCGTTAAAGAAAGCAGTAAAATCCTTTTTGATGCGGGGAGCAGTGGGGTATTTTGCTGGTGGACAGTCTGCTGTGAAATATTTTAAATACTATGGTGCAGACAGTACAAGAATATATTTACATAATTTTACTTCACTCCATCAGGAAGATATCAATAAGAAACTCTTGACTGATGCTGAGAAAAAAAGCCTGAAAGAGAAAATCGGGATGACTGGAAAATTTAATGTTGTTACGGTTGGCAGACATATTGAATGCAAAGGGTTTGATATTGTTCTGAAGGCAGCAGAAAAAATTGGTAAGTCTGTAGACTTTTATATTATCGGTGGTGAACCGTCTGCGGAAAATAAACAGTATAAGGAAGCACATAATCTTTCAAATGTTCATTTTATTGATTTTCTATGCAAGGATGAACTGAGAGAATATTACAACGCAGCAGACCTTTTTGTTCTTATGACCCGTGGTGATACATGGGGACTTGTAATTAATGAGGCTATGGCGAATGGTCTTCCAGTTATAACAACAAAGAGATGTGTGGCAGGTGTAGAACTCATGAAAGATGGGGAAAACGGCTACATTATTGATGTTGATGATACAGAAGCGTTGGTAAGTAAAGTCTTAACGCTAAGGGATAATGAAGAGTTGTGCAGACAAATGAGCCTTGCTAACATCAGTAAAATGCAAACAAATACGGTTGATAACATTGTTAAAGATCATATTCAAGTACTTGAAGAATTTTTTGATGAAACGGAGAAAAAAGAGTGATTGAGTTAAATCAAACTGCATCAATTTTACTATACATAAATATTGTACTACTCGGAACATTCTCAATGTATTTTGCTTATCGGTATCATTTCATGAGCAAAGTTTTTATTATTGCGACAATTTGCATTTTTGCGATTCCGGCAATGTTTCGCTATGATGTTGGAATTGATTATGTGCAATATATTCCGGTCGTAAAGTTAATTGGAAATAATTCAAGCCTAAGCCGAGCATTAATGTTTACATATAAGGAGCCTACATTAGGAGTTATTTTTTATTATGCTTCATCAATATTTAAGAACATTAGGGTAGGATTTTCTGTATATGCTTTGGCAACACAGTTTCTATTTATTTTATCTTGCTGGAAGTATCGAAAGATTGTAAAGCCGTATATATCTGTATTTATGTATGGATGTCTGTATTATTACGAAACCTATAACACATTTAGACAAGCACTTGCAATAGCGATAGTAATATGGGGACTTGAATACATATTTAAGAAGAAGTATGCGCAGTATTTGATATGTGTTGCGATAGCGACATCTTTTCATTATTCAGCATTGATTTCGCTTGTTCTGCTTTTCTATTTTAATTCTTCTAAGAATGGCAAACAAAAGACAGTTTTTAAATCATATGTGGTGCCTACTGTATGTGCGTTGTTCATAACACAGCTAATTCCCTTAGTGCAGTACATTCCGATTGTATCTGTCTACGCGAAGAATTATATCAGAGAATACAGTTTTACATCAATATTCACGGCGGGAACAATATTGGAAGTGTATATTACCTTAGGTTATATCTACTATAGGAGAAAATCAAAAGTTCTTAAAACGATAAATACCGTTCAGGAAGCGGTATTAGATAAGGCTTTTTATTGCCATGAACTTTTTTATGTTCTTGGCTTTTTACTGGGAGATGTTCAGAGAATTGGAGAGTATTTTTTTGTGCCATATATTTTTTCGGTTGCATTAATGTGTTCTACAAATTCAATTAACAGATGGAAGGTACCAGCGGGTAAGCTCATTGGCTTTTCATATGCAGCATTGATTTTATTATCGCAAGTGGTACAGGGATACTTTGGAATAATGCCGTATAAATTTTGGATGCCGTGAAAAAGAAAGTCGAGGTGCAACGATGAATGTAAATAATAAAGTTTCAGTTATCATAACGACATATGGAAGAGACATTAAAATAGTAAAAGAGGCGGTTGAAAGTGCTGACAATCAAACTTTTGATAATTTGGAAGTACTTATTATTGATGATAATGGCTATGGGACAGAGAAACAGCTTGATAATCAAAAGTTTTTTTCTAAGAGTGGATATAGACGAGTAAGATACCTTGCCAATAAAAAAAACGAAGGCGTACAGTATTCTAGAAATCGAGGAATCTTAGAGTCCGAGGGCGAGTTTATTGCTTTTCTTGATGATGACGATGTATGGTTTAAAGATAAGATCGAGAAACAAATGAAGCTAATGCAAGGTACAGAGAACTGTGGAATGGTGTTCTGTGATGGATATTATATGCTAAATGATGGGGAAGTGGCAAAAGAAAAGGATCATGATCCAGATGCATTTAAACAAGAAATTACTCACAGAATGTTGTTAATGAATGATTACATTGGAACTACCTCTCAGGCATTGATTAGAAAGGACGCATTAGCTAAAGGTGGTTTATTTGATATTAATCTGCCTGCACGTCAGGATTATGAAATGTGGCTTAGAATTTCAAAAAACTATACTCTGGCAGGTGTGAATGAACCGCTATATTACTATAGAGTACATGAAGGTGTACAAATTTCAAAGAGCAGTAATAAAGCGTATATTGGATTGAGCGTTATACTGCGAAAATACGCAGATGAATATAAAGGGTATCCTGAAGCAAAGGCTAGATTATTGTTGAAGATGGCAAAGCGTAAAAAAGATATGGGGGAACCACTTCAGACAGTGGGGCTGGTTATAAAAGCAGTTATTACATCACCCGGGTATATTTACAGAAGAATAGTAAAAAGAGAGATTTATTAAACGAGGACGAAGATGAAAATTGTACATTTAATGCAAGATGAAAAGTTTACAGATGAAATAGTTGGATTTTATAATGAGTTCTTTAACAATGGCGAACATGAAATAATTTACTTTTCAAGAAATAAGGGAAAAACTTGTATCCGAAGACAATTCTCAATTAAACAAACAGATTTTAATATAAATGAATATAAAGGTAGTGTGGCTTCATATCTGAATAAACTTAAGTGTGACTATGTTGTTCTTCATAGCTTATTTTTTACTACAAAGGAGAAAATCGAGCTTTTACTTAATAAAAGTCTTATGAAAAAAGTGGTTTGGATTGAGTGGGGAGCTGATCTTTATTCGTGGAAACAAGAAAGTAGTTTTACCGGAAAAATAAAAAATGCTGCCAATTATAAATTGAGAGAGTCTTTTGAGAACATTGTTTGCATTTTTCCACCGGATATCGATTATTTTAAAAATCAATTCCCTGATTCAAATAGTAATATATACTACGCACCATATAATGGCTTTCCGGTTGATAAGGAGTTCTCAACGTATAAAAAAGAATCAAGACTGAATCCGCATATTAAAAGTATAGAACCTGTGTATATTCAAATTGGTCAAAATAGCCTAACCACATTGAATCATATTAGAGTACTTGAAAATCTTAGTAAATTCAAAGATGAAAATATTAGAATAATTCTTCCACTAAGTTACGGTGGAACTAAGGAATATGCAGATGAAGTTGTAGATTATGCTGAAAGAGAATTTCCTGGCAAAGTAATTGCTCTTAGAAAATTTATGCCAAAAGAAGAGTACTTTAAACTGATTGAAAAAGTTGAAATTGCGATTTTTGATACAGATAGACAATGCGCACTTGGAAATATTGAAAGATTTATTTTCAGAAATGTTAAAGTGTATCTGTCTGAAAATGGTGTTATGTACAAGTATTTTTTTGATCTGGGAGTACCAGTTCAAAAATGTGAAAGCATTAATAAGTTGAGTTTTGAAGAGTTTATTATACAGCCTACAATAAAAAACAGAGAACTATTTATGAAATATATAAAATCTTTGTCTAGCATTGATCAGACAGTAGAAAAGTGGACATATATTTATGAAAGTTTGAGGCATTCAATGAATGAAAAGTAAAAATATAGTAAGTAATTTTATTTGGCGATTTGCAGAACGATGTGGAGCGCAACTAGTATCGTTTGTGGTTTCTATTGTGCTTGCGCGTATTCTTGCACCAGAAGATTATGGAACGATTGCATTAGTCACAGTTTTTACAGCTATTCTACAAGTCTTCGTAGACAGCGGTTTAGGTACAGCTTTGATTCAAAAGAAAGATGCTGATGATTTGGATTTTTCATCGGTATTTTACTTCAATTTTTCTATATGCCTTGTTCTTTATGCGGTGATGTTTATTGTTGCACCATATATAGCAATTTTCTATGAGGATATGACGCTAACTTCTGTAATTCGTGTTTTAAGCCTCACGATTGTTATATCTGGTGTTAAAGGTATTCAGCAAGCATATGTTTCTAGGAATATGCTATTCAAAAGATTTTTCTTTTCAACAATTGGCGGAACTATTTTTTCTGCATTTTTGGGAATCGGACTGGCTTTTTCAGGGTGTGGTGTATGGGCATTGGTGGCGCAACAACTTTCTAATACAATGATTGATACACTAATTCTTTGGATTACAGTAAAGTGGAAACCCAAGAAAGAGTTTTCTTGGAAACGTCTTCGAACATTGTTTTCATATGGATGGAAATTGCTTGTATCATCACTTTTGGACACGGTGTACAACAATTTGCGAAACCTCATCATTGGAAAGATGTATTCATCTGCGGATTTGGCATACTACAATCAGGGTGATAAATTTCCAAAGATTATTGTAACAAATATAAATACCTCTATTGATAGTGTTTTATTGCCGACGATGTCAAACGAACAAGATGACAGAAATCGCATAAAGAGCATGACACGCAGAGCAATTAAAACAAGTATATATGTTATGGCTCCGCTGATGATGGGCTTGGCTTTTTGCGCTGAATCAATTGTGGAGCTTGTGCTTACTGATAAATGGTTGCCCTGTGTACCTTTTCTTCGTTTGTTTTGCATTACATATATGTTTTGGCCGGTACATACAGCAAACCTTAATGCAATCAAAGCAATGGGACGTAGCGATTGTTTTTTGAAGATTGAAATTGTAAAAAAGATAGTTGGGTTGTTTTTTCTATTGTCTTCGATGTGGTTCGGCGTTATGGCAATAGCATATAGCTTGTTGTTGAGTAGCATTTTGAGTCAAATTATAAATGCGTGGCCTAATAGGCAATTACTTGGATATGGCTATTTGGAGCAAGTTCGAGATTTTGCGCCAGGTATTTTACTGGCAATAGGGATGGGAATCTGTGTTTATTTCATAGGATTCCTTCCGCTGCCAACAATTGTTACACTTTTAATTCAGATTATTATAGGCGCTGTAATTTATATTGGAGCATCTGCTTTGTTAAAATTAGAGGAATTTGAATACATATTGGGAATGGTTAAATCATTCCTGAAATAATAAGGAGATATTTTATATGGAAAACAAAATTTTAGTAACTCGTTCATCGATGCCGGAAATTGACGAGTATATGAATGAAATCACGCCTATGTGGGATAGCCATTGGCTGACGAACATGGGACCAAAGCACAAAGAGCTTCAGGCTGATTTATGCGAATATCTTGGTGTAGAAAATATTGATCTTTTGACGAATGGACATATGGCATTGGAACTTACCCTTCAGGCAATGAATCTGCAGGGCGAAGTAATCACGACACCGTTTACATTTGCATCTACAACACATGCGATCGTGCGTAATGGTTTAACACCTGTATTCTGTGATATTGACCCCGAAACATACTGTATGGATGCCAGTAAAATTGAAAAATTGATTACCGATCGAACCTGCGCTATTATGCCGGTTCATGTGTACGGTAATGTTTGCAATATCGAAGAAATTGAGCGTATTGCCCATAAGTATGAGCTGAAAGTTATTTATGATGCGGCTCATACATTTGGTGAAACTTATAAAGGAAAAGGTATTGGCTCTTTTGGTGATGCATCTTGCTTTAGCTTCCATGCAACGAAGGTATTTAATAGTATTGAGGGAGGGGCAGTCTGCTTTAAGGATAAACAGCTTGGTCAGAAACTATATGAGCTGAAGAATTTTGGCATTCATGGTCCTGAAGAAGTTCCTGCTGTCGGTGCCAATGCAAAAATGAATGAATTCTGTGCAGCAATGGGGCTTTGTAATCTCCGCCATGTGGATGATGAAATTGCAAAACGTAAGACCGTGGTGGAAAGATATCGTGAGCGTTTGAGCGGAGTGGATGGTATCCAGATGAACTGCATTCAAGAGGATGTTAAGAGTAATTATGCATATTTCCCAGTGGTTTTCGAGGAAAGATTATTTGGTGCAAGTCGTGCAGAGGTCTTTGAAAAATTTGCCGAAAATGGAATTGGAGCACGAAAGTACTTCTATCCGTTAACGAACTCATTTGAGTGCTTTCATGGAAAGTATGATGTGACAAAAACTCCGGTTGCATTACACATTAGCAAACGTGTTTTAACGTTGCCCCTGTATGCTGATTTAGCACTGGAAGATGTCGATAGAATTTGCGATATTATTTTGAACTGCATGTATTAAGAGGGATATAAGAAATATGAGCAATATTAGTATAAGAAGAGGTGAGGGGGGGCAACGAGATTCTAATTTGGAATTATATAGAATAATCGTAATGTTTCTTATTGTCTCACATCATTTTGTGGTTAATAGTGGTGTTCTTGAAAAAATGTATGAAAATCCACTAAGTGTTAATAGTATTTTTCTTTTTCTGTTTGGAGCATGGGGGAAAACTGGAATCAACTGTTTTATGATGATTACAGGATACTTTATGTGCAAAAGCAAAATTACTCTAGAAAAATATGTGAAGCTATTGTGTGAGGTTATTTTTTACAACGTTGTCATTGCATTTATTTTTGCAATAACCGGGTATGGAACATGGAGTGAAATCTTTAAGGCATTCTTTGTTGTACAACGTGTAAACAATGGAGATTTTACGACTTGTTTTTTAATTTTCTATTTGCTAATTCCTTTTTGGAATATTTTGATGAAAAGTATTAGCAAAAAGCAGCATCAATATCTTTTGGCAATTTTGGGCTTTCTATATGTGTTTTTGGGGACTATGCCAGCATTTGGAGTGGTGTTCAATTATGTTTCATGGTTTGGTTTTCTGTATATAGTTGCTGCATATATTAGATTTTATCCGTGTAAGAAGAAAAACTGGGGACTATATACAGGAGTCTTTATATTTGCGGGAGTTCTTTCAATTATTGGTTGCCTTATACTAGGAAGTCGGCTTGATAAGCAAATTGCGTATAGATTTGTGAGTGATAGCAATACATTTATTGCATTTGCTATTTCTGTATGCAGCTTTATGTTATTCAAGCAATGGAATATAGGATATAGTAAATTAATCAATATAATTGGCGGAAGCACTTTTGGAGTACTTTGTATTCATGCCAACTCAGATAGTATGAGAAATTGGTTATGGAAAGTCATCTTTGATGTTGAAGGTCATTACACTCTTCCAAGTATGAGGTTGATTGCATATTCGATTGTTTGTACTGTATTAATTTTTGCCTGCTGCACTCTGTTAGACATCATCAGAAAACGATATATTGAATCCTTTTTGATGGCTTTATTAACCAGGAATGCAGTATTCAAGCGTATGCAAGAAAAATTTGAGATTATTAACGAGCGCAGCTCAAATTCAAAGTAGAGGTAGTAAAAGTGAATGTGATGTTAACGTCTGTAGGCAGAAGAGCCTACATGGTAAAATATTTTAAAGAAGTGCTCGGCATAGATGGAAAAGTTTATGTGTGTAATTCGGATAATAAGTCAATCGCATTTAAATATGCAGATGAAAAGGTTATTTCTCCGTTGATTTATGACGAAAGATACATTCCATTTTTGATCGATTATTGCCAGAAAAATGCGATTGATATAGTGATTTCTTTGTTTGATATTGATCTCCTTATGCTGGCAAGGCATAAAAAAGAATTTGAAGAAGTCGGTACCAAAGTGATAGTGTCCGATCCGCAGATTGTAGAAGTGTGCAATGACAAATGGAAAACCTATAATTTCTTGAAGGATAACGGTTTTAATGCGCCATTATCTTTTTTGAAAATGGATGAGGTTATAGACAAGATTGCTGCTGGTGAATTAAGCTATCCGATTGTCGTCAAACCTCGGTATGGTTGCGGTTCTATATCTGTCACGATTGCTCATGATGAGGAAGATTTACGGTATCTGACAAAAAAGGCAAATGAGGATATTGCAAGCTCATATCTAAAGTATGAGTCGGCAGTGACGGAGGAAAAAGTTATCTACCAAGAATGTCTCAAGGGACAGGAATACGGTGCGGATATTATTAACGATCTTCACGGCGAACCACAGAATGTAATCGTTCGAAAAAAGCTCGCAATGAGATCCGGAGAAACGGATATTGCACAATTGGTTGATGAGCCAATTATCAAGAATACGCTCCTTAGACTTGGTAATTATACAAAGCACATTGCCAATATGGATTGTGATGTGTTCTTGGTTGATGGTGTGCCCTATGTACTTGAAATGAATGCACGTTTTGGTGGCGGCTATCCATTCTCACATATGGGGGGATGCAATTTGCCGAAGGCAATAGTAGATTGGGTCAAGGAAAAAATAGTTGACAAGAGCGTAATTTCGGCAATGACGGGGATTACTGGATATAAGGAAATTTACATAACAAGAATCTAATGAGAGAAGGAAGAAATAACATGATAGGAACGCCAAGATATGTAGTACACTTTTGCCAATTCAGGAAGAACTGCATGGAAGTTATGACAGGCTTTAATACTGCGTGGGGGGGGAATGTTGAATACGGATATTCTGTAAAAACAAATAGAGATTCTGAATTGATTTTGTATGCAAATCGAAGTTTAGGATGGAAGATTGAGGTTGTAAGTCCTGACGAATACAACTATGTTAAGGGGATGGGAATTAATGATGAAGACATCATTTTGAATGGACCTTGCAAAATACAGTTGTTTCAACAATTTAGTGATTTGCCTAGCATTGTCAATCTTGATAACTATAATGAAGTGAATGAGTTTGTAAGATGCTTTCCAAGGTATAAAGGATTAGTTGGTTTAAGAGTCAATTTTGATTTAGAGAGCAGATGCCCCGGAGAAACAACAGCTGGAGAAGAGGTATCAAGATTTGGCATTGATGCTGATTCATCGGAGTTTATGGAATGTATGAATCTTCTTGCGAAAGCTCAAATTGTAAATATAGGATTGCATTTACATACAAGTACCAAAACAAGAAGTTTAAGTGCTTTTAAAGAGATTGCTCATAAAGCTGCTGAACTGAAAAAAGAAACAAATTACGAGTTCAGATTTATTGATATCGGAGGGGGATTCTTTGGTGGACAAATCGTTCAAGGTAAACCCACAATGAAACAATATGCTGCAGCTATATGCGATGTACTTAAGACGGAGTATAATCCAATTTCAACAAAGCTAATTTTAGAACCAGGAGCTTCAGTTTTAGCGACATGTGTGACATATGAAACAACGATTCTTAATAAACGTAGCATAAGAGGAGCAAGTATATTTACAGTAGATGGGTCGTTACTGCACATTAATCCCTTTATGACTAAACGCACACAACCCTTTGAAATTTTAGGGGCTAATTTAGCTGAGAGACCTAAAATAAATAAACAAATTGTGGGTGGAGCTACCTGTATGGAGAACGATCGTCTTGCAAATTTAGTCGATTATACGGAATTACGGGAGGGTGATGTTTTATCATTTAAATTTGCTGGAGCATATACGATGGGGTTTAATTCACACTTCATTTTAAGACCACCGCAGGTTTTTTATATAGAATGAATCTAGGGGGCTCTCCTCTGAAACATGTGGTTAAATATTATCAAAGACTTAAAAAATAAGGACGGACAGATTTTTAAGGATCTGCCTCCTAACTTTTGATTATGACATGGGCAGTTTATTACTATCGGCTGTCTGAATTATCCGTATAACTCTGGAAATGAGGTCTCGTTTTTGGTGAGGATATCTTGAAGGATGGAAACGTATTCTTGAAGATTATGGTAATATTTCTGAGGATTTGAAATGATTCTTCGGTTTTATGGATGGTGTTTTCTGCCACTGCAAGTTCCGTTTCGAGTTCTTTAACGTAGAGCTTGGGGGCAGATGGTTCCAATTCCTGCTGAAACTGTCGACGGATCTCACTGACATAGTCATTCAGATGTTTGATGACATGGACCATCTGTGAACACTATTCTATTCCGGTTGCAGATACGATTGCAGCTTTCAATAATTCTGGAAAAGACTATGATGACCTAACAGGTGATGGTGTCCACCCGAATGATGCTGGACAAGAAATATACTGTCAAACGGTCAAAAAACTTATTGATGATAATGTGGTCGTTTCCGCAGGAAAGATGGCAGATGTTGACGTAATCAATGCAGATGTGCATAAGTTCGATAACTTTGTCTGGTATGATGCTAGTTCTGATTTTGAGTGTGTGAATGATACTACTTTTTCTATCAGTACACGTGCATCTGGCATACTGGGTATTGACTATACTTACGAATCTGGAGATAACAAAGCAGATATCTATGTAGATGGAGAACTGTTTGAATCTCCAACGGTAACATTCGACTATGACTTCTCCCAGAGACATATCCTGATAGTCAGTGATGACTGCACAGCGAAGAATAAAATCAAAGTAGTGTTTTCCGGTAAAGAGCAGGCCGATGACTTTCAGGGAATGTGCTTTAGTTGGAAATAAAGGTTGTGAGAGGAATCCTGGTAAAGACTAAAAAAATTATAAAAAAGACTAATACCCCCAAGGAGCACATACCAATGACCAAAAGAAAACTGAAAAAACTATTCCTCGCCCAGAGCTACCTTGACTCGTGGGACGAGTATCAGCGCAGCTTGCGCAAATCCAGTTATATCACATGGGATTATGTGATATTAACAGCTTCCAATGAGGAGCAGGCGTTAGCCTATGAGCAGCAGATTTTAGATCGGTTGACGTTAGGCTTGCTGCCGGAGAAGACAGTTTATAAGGTGTTACCGGATCCGGATGGTAAGCGTGTTGGATCTGGTGGAGCAACTTTTAATGTATTGAAGTATATTGCTGAGCAGGATGGAGATGCAAGGGAGAATCATTTCCGGGGTAAGCGAATCTTGGTGATCCACTCCGGAGGAGACAGTAAGCGTGTTCCACAGTATTCGGCTTGTGGCAAGTTGTTTTCACCGGTGCCGCGGGAGCTGCCAAATGGCAGACCATCGACATTATTTGATGAATTTATAATAGGGATGACTTCTTTAGCAGGACGTTTCCCAGATGGAATGGTTGTTCTATCGGGAGATGTGCTGCTTTTATTTAACCCGTTGCAGATCGATCTACAGTATCACGGTGCGGCAGCGATTTCGATCAAGGAAGATGTTGAGACGGGCAAAAATCACGGTGTTTTCTTAAATGACGGTCACGATCATGTAGCACGCTGCCTGCAGAAACAGTCGGTGGAGACACTTCGAGCAGCCGGTGCGGTGAATGAGAATGATGCGGTTGATATTGATACCGGTGCAGTGGTGTTAGATGCTGAACTACTGAATGCGTTGTTTGGTCTGATCAGCACAGATGGTATTGTCTGTGAGGAGAAGTTTCATAAGTTCGTGAATGAGACAGCAAGAGTAAGTTTTTATGCAGACTTCTTGTATCCGTTAGCTGGCGAAGCGACATTGGATGATTTTCAGCGGGAGACTCCAGAGGGAAGCTTTTGCGAAGAACTGACAGAGTGTCGTAATCAGATCTGGGAGGCACTGCATGCTTTTTCAATGAAGCTGATCTGTCTGTCTCCGGCGGAGTTTATTCATTTTGGAACTACGAGAGAGCTCAGAGAACTTGTGACGGTTGGCGTGGATGATTATGAATTCCTTGGCTGGCAGAAGTGTGTTTTGACGAATATGCAGGATGCGGACGAATATGCGACGAACAATGCCTACATTGCGTCAGATGCCGTGATAGGACAGGGATCTTATATAGAGGATAGTTATATTGGACCGAATACGGTCGTTGGAGCCGGTACGATCATTTCGAATGCCGGCATTGAGAATGTGACATTGCCGGAAAATATGGTGTTTCACACATTGGCACTCTCGGATGGCACTTTTGTGACGAGGGTGTATGGTACGGAGGACAATCCAAAGGGAACCTATGAGAAGAATAGCCTATGGATGGGGATACCGATACAAAATATATTGGCGGCGTACGACATTTTGCCGGAGCAAATATGGAATGGACAGGAGCGTTATTTGTGGTTTGCTGATCTCTACACGGTAGAGGCAGATCGTGCTGCCAGTGTTGCAAGTGCGATGCGTTTATGCCGTATTGTGGCAGGAACAGCGAAGCCGGATGATGTGAAGAGTTGGTTGGAGTCAAAGAGACTGAGTTTGTGCAGCAGTTTTAATGCAGCGGATGTACGCGCTATTGTTCCGTGGAAACGGAGCATCGAGAACCAGGTGCTTGTGACCTGTTTCGTGGATCGATTGATGCAGGGAGAGTATTACGAGGATGCATTGCGTGTCTTTGGTGATGCAGGAATTAACGAGGCGCAATATCAGTTGTTGATGGAGCGCGCAGAGCATAGTGCATTTTCGGAGAAGATTCGCATTTATTATGCGTTGTCCAGATATATGAGAAATCATCGCCAAAGCTTTGCAGGAGCACAGTATGATGCGTTAGAGAGCAAATGCTTTGATGAGATCCAGCGCGTTATCTACGAAAATGGCAAAGATAAGATTCCGGATTTTGATGATTTTCATATTGCGAAGGAGGAAGTGCATGTTTCGCTTCCGGTTCGTGTGAATTGGGGCGGCGGTTGGACGGATACACCACCACATTGTAACGAAAAGGGTGGTGTTGTATTAAATGCGGCGATTAAGCTGAAAGGCAATTATCCGATTCAGGTGACGATGCATCGAATTCCCGAGCTGGAGGTACAGTTTGAGAGTCAGGACATTGGTGTAAGTGGTGTTGCAAAGACGGTAGAGGAGATTCAGGATTGCAATAATCCATATGATTTCTTTGCCCTTCATAAAGCAGCATTGATCGCATGTGGCATTATTCCGATTGAAGGTCATTATGAATTGACGGATATATTGGAGAAGCTGGGCGGCGGATTTTATTTATCGACGCAGGTGATCGGTGTGCCTAAGGGGTCTGGACTTGGCACAAGTTCCATTCTATCGGGGGCTTGTGTGAAGGCAATCTTTGAATTTTTTGGACAGGAAGTACAAGATGCAGAGCTTTATGATATTGTGCTTTGCATGGAGCAGATCATGAGTACCGGTGGCGGCTGGCAGGATCAAGTCGGTGGCGTGACAGCGGGAGTTAAGATGATTACGACAGAACCTGGAGTCAATCAGGTGATTCAAGTAGAAAATGTGGTACTGAGTGAGGCAACCAAGAAGGAGCTGCAGGAGAGATTTGCGCTGATCTATACCGGCCAGAGACGTTTGGCGAGAAATTTGTTGCGGGATGTTGTTGGTGGATATATCGGTGGGCGTAAGGAATCTACCGATGCGTTGGATCAAATGCAGCGGACAGCAGCATTGATGCAATTTGAGTTGGAACGTGGTAATGTGGATCGGTTTGCGGCACTTTTGAATGAGCATTGGGAACTTAGCAAGCAGCTTGATGCGGGATCGACGAATACGTGCATTGATCAGATATTTCTTGCTTGTGAAGATCTGGTGGATGGACAGTTTATTTCCGGCGCAGGTGGTGGCGGTTTCTTACAGGTGATCATGAAGAAGGGCGTTACGAGAGAACAGCTACACCAGAGATTATATAGCATATTCCAGGATAGTGGCGTTGATGTTTGGGATACGGAGTTTATCTGGGAATAAGGGAGGAGTCAAACGATGCTAAAAGGAATTCCGAAAGTGCTGACCCCGGAGATGTTGAAAATACTATGCGAGATGGGACATGATGACGAAATTGTCATCGCAGATGCACATTTTCCGGCAGAAGCGATGGGAAAGCGTGTTATTCAGTACCCTTGTATTAGTGCACCGGAGATGGTGGAAGCCATTGTGAAAGTTATGCCGTTAGACACGTATGTAAAGGCTCCGATCATGGTGATGAGCCTGGTGCAGTCGGATATAGATAAAGGAATGCCGATACCGACGATGTGGGAAGAGGTTCGTGCTCGTTCCAGTGAGATTGAGGGATTCGAGGTGCAGCTCGGAGAATATGAGCGGTTTGAATTTTATGAGCATGCCAAGAAAGCCTACGCAATTATACAGACGGGCGAGGAACGGCAATATGGCAATTTTATGCTGCGTAAGGGTGTTGTGCTGAATTAAAGCATTTGTAGAATTATGGAGCTTGCAATGTGATAGAGAGAAGGTGCGGTATGAGCATAGAGGAAATGGGATATTTCACGGATCGTGCAGTGCGTTCAGACCGCATTATCTATACACCGACTCTATTTGCAAAAGAAGCACTGTTATATTTGCAAGAGGTTGGTTCGCTGCAGGCATTGAAGCCACATCAAAGTCATAGAGAATCGCTGGACTCTTTTTTGTTTTTTGTCGTAAAGAATGGTCGGGGAGAATTGCAGTTTCGCGGACAAAAATATTCGCTTTCTGTGGGGGACTGTGTGTTTATTGATTGCAGACATCCGTATTACCATAGAAGTTCTAAGGATGATCCATGGTCTCTAAAATGGATGCATTTTAATGGCAGTATGGCAGCCACTATTTATGATAAGTATTTATCCCGAGGCGGAGAAAATGTCTTTCCTTCTAGCCGGATCGATCAATATATGGATGTGATTGATGCGGTATATCGCGTAGCAGATTCGGAAGATTATATTCGTGATATGCGGATTAATGGATATCTGCAGAATTTTTTGACATTGTTAATGGAGGAAACATATCATCCGGAGCAGGAAATTGGTGGAGCAAAGCAGGAAAGTATTCATCTTGTAAAAGAATATTTGGAATCGCATTATGAGGATAAGGTGACATTAGATGATCTGGCGCAACGTTTTTACATCAATAAGTATTATTTGACGAAGCTGTTTAAGCAGACCTATGGTGTTACGGTGAATTCGTATTTGCTGCAGATTCGTATTACGCGTGCAAAGCAGCTGCTGCGATTTACGGATCTGTCAGTGGAGATGATCGGGGAGAAGTGCGGGATATCGGATCCCAATTATTTTAATCGGGCATTTAAGAAGATAGAAGGATTGACACCGAGAAGATATCGGATGATGTGGTGAGCAATGACTGGTTTTTATCGTATAGATTGTAACGGAAACTAGGCATTGACATTAGACGATGACGCAGTTAAGATAATCTTAAAATGCTCGCAACGTAGAGGGAATCAGAGCAAAACGTTGGTTTGCTCTTTTTTATAAACTGATTGATCAAAATATAGAAAATTAAAACGAACAAATATTGTGAGATATGTACAAAATTAATGCATGAGAATGTGAAAAATGTCAATAGTAATCCTCGGTCAAAAATGATATACTGCAACATACGAAACAATAAATGTAGCATATTTTAGGGAAGAGGAGATTACTATGGCAATGAAGATGAAGAAATATGAGGAACTGGAACTGCGAGACGACTTTATGTTTAGTCGGATCATGAGCAATCCTAAATTTGTGAAACCGCTTTTGGAGACAATCTTAGGTGTGAAGATACGAAAGATCGTATATCCACAAACACAGAAAACCATTGATCTGTCCCTACAGGCGAAAGGGATTCGGCTGGATGTATATGTGGAGGATGATCAGAACACGGTATTCAATCTGGAAATGCAGACGTCCGATGGCGCAAACCTGCCGAAGAGGATGCGTTATTACCAGGGGATGATAGATCTCAATATATTGGATAAAGGTCAAGATTATACGACATTAAAGAAAAGTTACGTAATCTTCATCTGCACATTTGATCCATTCGGAGAAGGCCGGCATATTTACACATTTTGTAATACATGTCAGGAAAATACAGCATTGACATTAGACGATGACGCAGTTAAGATAATCTTAAGTACAAAGGGAACAATGGACGATGTGAGTCCCGAAATGAAACGGATTTTGGATTATATTGATGGAAAAGGTGCGTCGGACAAATTCACAGAGGAGCTGGAGGAAGCGGTGTGTTCGGCCCGCCAAAACGAGAGATGGAGGTTGGACTATATGACATTAGAATATGAATATCGTCAGCGTTACCTAGAGGGAAAGGAAGAAGGCCGTGCGGAAGGCCGGGAACGAACGATTCAAAAGCTACATGAACGGGGTGATAGTATTGCATCTATTGCGGACATTGTAGAGTTGGATGAGGAAGAGGTAAAACGTGTGATAGATGCATTGAAACTTTAATGTGTAAAAACCAATATTGTGCTAAAAAGCGTAAAATATGCCAATATATTGTCTTGTTTTACGTTTTTTTTGTGCGTAAAATAACGCTTGTATTTATGAAATAAGAGCATAGCAATTTGTATCGGCGCACACAGGATACAAATGGTTATGCTGGAAAAACGTGTGCAGAATTGGAGTTTATTATATTATGAAAAAAGCGTTAATTACAGGAATTACAGGTCAGGATGGATCTTATTTGGCAGAGTTTTTGTTAGAAAAGGGATATGAGGTACATGGTATTACAAGACGAGCTTCAATCTCCAATACATCACGTATTGACCATTTGTTAGAAAAGAATGCTATTACATTGCATGATGGAGATTTGTCTGATTCTTCTTCATTGGTTCGTATCATTGGATTAATTCAGCCGGATGAAATATATAATTTGGCTGCACAGTCGCATGTGCAGGTGTCGTTTGATGTCCCGGAATATTCCGGCGATGTTGATGCGATCGGTGTACTTCGTATTTTGGAAGCTGTCCGTATTTTGGGACTAACGCAGAAAACTAAGATTTATCAGGCATCTACCTCTGAATTATTTGGTAAGGTGGAAGAAGTGCCACAGAGAGAGACAACACCATTTCATCCATACAGCCCATATGCGGTTGCGAAACAGTATGGCTTTTGGATTGTAAAAGAGTATCGTGAAGCATATAACATGTTTGCAGTAAATGGCATTTTGTTTAATCATGAATCGGAGCGTCGTGGTGAAAATTTTGTAACCCGCAAGATTACGTTAGCAGCAGGACGTATCGCTGAGGGATTACAGGATCATTTGGAACTGGGCAACATGGATTCTCTGCGCGACTGGGGATATGCGAGAGATTATGTAGAATGTATGTGGATGATCTTGCAGCATGATACTCCGGAAGATTTTGTAATTGCAACGGGAGAGCAGCATACGGTTCGCGACTTTACGGAAAAGGCGTTTGCAGCAAATGGAATGCAGATCCGTTGGGAAGGTGAAGGCGTGGATGAAAAGGGATACGATGCAGAGACCGGCAAGCTGTTAGTCAGCGTCAATCCGCAGTGGTTCCGTCCAACCGATGTAGATAATCTTTGGGGAGATCCTACGAAGGCAAAGACAGTACTTGGATGGAATCCACAGAAAACAAGTTATGAAGAATTGGTCCGTATCATGGCGGAACATGACCGTAAGTTAGCGAAGAGGGAGCGTGCGGTGAAAGATGCAGATGCATAGTACCGGATAATTCATGGTATCAGCTAAGAGACAAAATATTTTTTGAGACCAATCGAAAGGACGGATGATCGAAATGATGGAAAAAGATGCCAAAATATACGTTGCAGGGCACCGGGGGATGGTTGGGTCTGCAATAGTCAGAGAGTTGGAAAGACAGGGATATACGAATATTGTTACTCGTACTCATACAGAGCTTGATCTGTGCAGACAGGATGCAGTGGAAGCATTTTTTGCACAGGAAAAGCCAGAGTATGTATTTTTAGCAGCAGCTAAAGTTGGCGGCATTGTGGCGAACCAAAATGCACTTGCAGATTTTATGTATGATAATATGATCTTGGAGATGAATGTGATTCATTCTGCATGGAAGAACGGTTGTAAGAAACTTGAGTTTTTAGGGTCTTCCTGTATTTATCCGCGAATGGCACCACAGCCAATGAAAGAGAGCTGCCTGCTTACTTCAGAATTAGAGAAGACGAATGAGGCGTATGCACTAGCTAAAATTTCCGGGTTGAAATATTGTGAGTTTTTGAATAAACAGTATGGGACGGATTACATTTCGGTGATGCCGACCAATTTGTATGGACCAAATGATAATTATCATCCGACACACAGCCATGTGCTTCCGGCGTTGATCCGCCGTTTTCATGAGGCGAAAGAGAGTGGAGCAACTGAAGTGACTTGCTGGGGGGATGGCTCTCCACTTCGTGAATTTTTGTATGTAGATGATCTGGCCAATCTATGTGTGTTCTTAATGAACAATTATAGTGGTGATGAGACGGTCAATGCGGGAACAGGTAAGGAATTAACGATTAAGGAATTGACAGAATTAGTGGCTAAGGTGATTGGATTCAATGGAGAGATCAAGTGGGATAGTTCGAAACCAAATGGTACACCGCGTAAACTTCTTGATGTTAGTAAAGCTGAGAAGCTTGGATGGACATATAAGACGGAATTAGAGGATGGAATTCGGTTATCGTATGAGGACTTTTTGAATAATCCGATGAGAGCAGAGCGTTGATCATATAGAAGTGTTATTACAGTTGATTTACAAAGGACTCCCAATGTTGGGGGTAGAGTGATCGGTTGAATGCGAATTGTTGCGCTGAGAAAGGAATAGTTAGTTATTATGAATTTAGTATTATTATCTGGTGGATCCGGAAAGCGTCTTTGGCCGCTTTCGAATGATGTTCGTTCAAAACAATTTATTCCATTTTTGAAAACGGAAAATGGATATGAATCAATGGTACAGCGTGTATATCGTCAGATTAAGTTGGTGGACGAAAATGCGGAAGTAACAATCGCAACGTCTAAGACGCAGGTTTCCTCGATACACAATCAGTTGGGCGAAGATGTAGGGATCAGTATTGAACCGTGCCGCCGTGATACGTTTCCGGCGATTGCGTTGGCTGCCGCTTATTTGAAAGATGTTCGAGGAGTTGGGCTAGAGGAATCGGTTGTGGTTTGTCCGGTAGATCCATATGTTAATGATGATTATTTTGAAGCATTAAAGCGTCTGGGAGAATTAGCAGAAACGGAAGAGGCTAATCTGGTTTTAATGGGAATTGAACCGACGTATCCGAGTGAAAAATATGGATACATTATTCCGACATCAACGCAATCAGTAAGTGATGTATCTGTATTTAAGGAAAAGCCAACGGAAGAAATTGCAAAAGGTTATATTGCACAAGGCGCATTGTGGAATGGTGGCGTTTTTGCATTTCGCTTAGGTCATGTCTTGGACAGAGCACATGAGTTGATTGATTTTACGGATTATGCGGACCTGTTTGATAAGTATGAAACTTTGGAAAAAATATCGTTTGACTATGCGGTAGTAGAGCATGAAAAAAACATTAAAGTAATGCGCTTTTCCGGTGCGTGGAATGATCTTGGAACATGGAATGCATTGACTGAGATCATGGAGGGAAATACGATCGGTGAGGCAATCTTTGATGAAACGACAGAGAACACATTTGTGATCAATGAGATGAATGTTCCGATCTTGTGTATGGGTACTAAGAATATTGTTGTGTCGGCGAGTGCGGAGGGGATTTTAGTATCAGATATTGAGCAGGCAGATCGAATTAAGCCATATGTGGATCAGATCGATCAGCAGATCATGTATGCTGAAAAGTCGTGGGGAAGCTACCGTGTCATTGATATTGAGGAAGAAAGTATTACGATAAAGGTAACGTTAAATCCGGGACACAGCATGAATTATCATAGTCACGAGCACAGGGATGAGGTGTGGACAATTCTTTCCGGTGAGGGACGAACAATTGTGGATGGAATGGAACAGAGTGTCCGGGCAGGAGATGTTATTACGATGTCTGCAGGATGTCGTCATACTATTATTGCTAAGACAGAACTACAGGTGATGGAAGTACAGCTTGGTAAGGAAATCAATGTGCATGATAAGAAGGTGTACGAATTGCCGGCAACAAGGTAAGGCATAGTGCGGGGGATGAACATGGATAGAAAGCCGTTTTTATTGAAACCTGCCGCTAAGGATTATTTATGGGGTGGCAGTAGATTAAATGATGATTTTTCGAAAAATATTGATATGCAGCCGCTGGCGGAGACATGGGAATGCTCGACACATCCGGATGGACCAAGTGTTATTGCAAGTGGTGAGTTTGAGGGAATGGAACTTGCAGAACTTTTGAGACGTTTTCCGGAATTTATCGGAGAACATCCGAGGAGTAATCCGTATCTTGAGGCAGGTGAACTTCCTATTTTGATCAAGTTTATTGATGCGAAGAAGGATCTTTCTGTGCAGGTGCACCCGGATGATGAATATGCAAGAAACAAGGAGGGGGAACTCTTTGGCAAAACAGAAATGTGGTATGTTTTGGATGCGGCTAAAGATGCAAAACTTGTGTATGGCTTTTATCATGATATGGATAAGAAAAAATTACGTCACAGCATAGAGAATGGAACAGTGGAAAAATACTTACAGAAAGTGCCGGTGCATAGAGATGATGTATTTTTTATTGAGGCAGGAACGGTGCACGCGATCGGCGCAGGAGCACTGATCGCGGAGATTCAGGAAAATTCTAATCTGACGTATCGTTTGTATGATTATAATCGTCGAGACAAGCAGGGAAAGCTGAGAGAATTACATGTCGATAAAGCGCTTGATGTTGTTGATCTGCGGCAAAGTTCGGAACCACGACAACCGCTCCGAGTATTAAAGTATCAAAGAGGCTGGGCGAGTGAACTATTATGCCGGTGCCAATATTTTCAGGTGGAGCGTATGCTGCTTAACACGGAAGCATGTCGTGAAATGGCAGATTTTTACACAGATAAAAATTCATTTCAGGTATTATTATGCACGTCAGGATGTGGTTTACTGCTTTATGGCGGATCAGGAGTGTTGCAGTTTTTTAAGGGGGATTGTATATTTGTACCCGCTGGTTCGGTGCCGCTCAAGATTCATGGTAGTGCGCAGATGTTGAAAGTGACGTGTTAAATGATCAGATTGACATAGTAAATGTTTGCTAAATGTGACAAAATTAAATGAATATGCGACAATTGCAAAATATTATCTTCAAAATGGTGAAGAGTATGTAGTTGTTGGAAAGGTTTGGTAAAGAGCATGAAAGAGACGATACAAAAAGAATATTTAAGGTGGAAGACATTAGCAGATGATCAGGATGTGGCTGCAGAATTACAAAGTATGGACGGCAATGAAGAGCAGATCGAGGATGCATTCTATCGTAATTTGGCATTTGGAACCGGAGGATTGCGCGGAGTAATTGGTGCCGGAACAAATCGAATGAATATTTATACTGTGGCAAAGGCGTCTCAAGGTTTGGCAGATTATGTAAATAAGCAGTTTGCACCGAACAAGAGAAGTATTGCGATCAGTTATGATTCGAGAATCAAATCAGACGTATTTGCAAGGGTTGCTGCAGGAGTTTTTGCGGCAAACGGAATCCAATCTTATATTTATAAAGAACTTATGCCTACGCCTTGTTTGTCCTATGCTGTGAGGGCACTTCATTGTGCTGCTGGTATTATGGTAACAGCGTCTCATAATCCGTCGAAGTATAACGGATACAAAGTATATGGGGCAGATGGCTGTCAGATTACAACAAAGGCAGCAGATGCTATTTTAGCAGAGATAGAAAAGTTAGATTTGTTTGATGATGTGAAAAGAGTATCCTTTAAAGAGGCGTTAAACGTTAATAAGGTGTCCTATATTTCGGACAGAGTGTATGATGACTTTATCGAAGAAGTGAAAAAACAATCATTACTATCGGACGATCTTGCCATTAATAAAGATGTTTCTATTGTATATACGCCGTTGAACGGGACGGGGTTAAAACCGGTTTTACGAGCATTAAAAGAATCTGGTTATACAAATATTACTGTAGTAAAAGAGCAGGAGCAGCCGGATGGATATTTCACAACTTGCCCATATCCAAATCCGGAAATTAAAGAAGCGATGGAACTTGGAATAGCATATGCTAAGAAGTGCAATGCAGATTTATTACTTGCGACCGATCCTGATTGTGACCGTGTTGGTATTGCAGTTAAAAATAAGCAGGGAGAACATGTATTAGTAACCGGCAATGAAGTGGGAATGCTGTTGTTAGATTATATTTGCAGCAGACGAATTGCGATGGAGACGATGCCGGAGGATCCGGTTGCGGTAAAAACAATAGTTACTATTGATATGGCAGAAAGAATAGCAGAACATTATGGTGTCAAAGTAATTAATGTTTTAACCGGTTTTAAGTTTATTGGTGAACAGATTGGTTTATTAGAAAAACGAGGAAAAGAAGATTCATATATCTTTGGCTTTGAAGAAAGTTATGGGTATCTGTCGGGGGGATATGTCCGTGATAAAGATGCGGTCAATGGAGCATTTTTAATTTGCGAAATGTTTGCATATTATGCTGCTTTAGGCATTAGTTTATTGGATAAATTAAACGAATTATACGAGCAGTATGGATATTGTCTTAATACCTTGCATTCCTATGAATTTGAGGGTGCTGCTGGATTCGATAAGATGCAGAGGATCATGGCTGATTTTCGTGCCGGAATAACTTCATTTGCCGGTAAAAAAGTGATAAAATGCAATGACTATAAAGAAGGCGTTGATGGATTACCAAAGTCAGATGTATTGAAATATTTCCTAGAGGACCGTTGTTCTGTTGTTGTGCGTCCTTCGGGGACGGAACCTAAGTTAAAAACATATATTTCGGTGAGTGCTGAGAACCGGGAGAAAGCAGTCATGGTAGAGCAGGACATTGCGTGTGAATTGGAGCGAAAGATGAAATAAATTATGTCAATGCTGCATTGACATTAGATGATAACGTAGTTAAGATAATTTTATTTTAGCTTATATTAATGGAAAAGGTGCGTGGGACTATGAAAGAGCAACACATCCATAAGTCGGGTCGGCCGCTCAAGAAACCAAATTATGATGCGGCTGCCATTTTACAGGACACGGTGGAGCAGGCTGTTAGATATTATACGATTTCCGGCGATAAGAGGGCAGGAGATGCAAAGCATCGATCTTTAGCTGAGATCGGACGCTTAATGGAGATGAATCCTATTAAAGTGCGCAAGCTATTGATCACGGCAGGGGTGTATGAGAGTGACATCGCAGATCATGTAAATGCCGTGTTTGCGAAGCATCGTGCCAAGCTATCGTACAAAGAAGCATTAAAACAGACCTGCATGGAAACAGGTCTGTCTAGAGCTTCTGTAAATTCTTATCTCCCTTATGAGAAAGGGATTTATATGCCGGAGGATTGTTCACCGGATGAAATTAGTGTTGGAGCAGAGCGGATAAGACGGTTTCGCAGGAAAAATGCTACTCCGTAAATTTACGTTCCACATGCCATAGCGTTACGCCACAGATAATTCCGGCGATGACGATGGAAATAAAGTCTGCGACGGATTGTGCATAGATCACACCGTTTAACTGGAATAATTTATTCAGGATAAAGAGCATTGGGATGAAGGCAAGTCCCTGACGGCATACCGTAAGCAAAAGAGATTGCAAAGCTTTTCCCATTCCCTGCAAGGTATTGATACATAAGAACAAAATACCGATAACAGGGCCGGAAAGCTGTAGTGCGATCATCATTTTGATGCCGGAAGTGACAACTTCCTGATCGTTGATAAATGCATGAATGATCGGCTCGCGGGCGATCACCATTAGGAGCGTGAGTACAGTACCCATAATGACGGCGCACAGCCCAGTGAAAAAGAATATTTTTTTCAGGCGTTTTACATTTCTGGCACCGTAGTTATAACCGATGAGAGGCTGAATACCAGCGCAGAGTCCGATCTGCAGCAAGATAACGATCATGTTTGCTTTCATGGCGATGCCCATGGCGGCTACAGGTGTGTCTCCATAGCTGATCAATACGTTATTTAATAGGATGTTAGCGCAGCTCATCAAAATATTATTGAGAGATGCCGGGATCCCAATGGAAAAGACGCTGGATGCAATACGGTTTTTCCATTGAAAGTCGCTTGGCTTTATGGAAAGGGCAGTGCCTTTTTTGTGCAACAGATAGTGAAGATAGAAAATACAAGCTGCTACATTGCCAAGTACAGTAGCGACAGCTGCTCCGGATACACCCCAGCCAAGCCATAAGATCATAATGGGATCCAAAATAATATTGGTGATGGTACCGATCAGATTTCCGATCATGGATTCTTTGGCTGCTCCTTCACCGCGGACAATATTACCGTAAGCAGTGCCAAACATGACAAAAGGGGCACCGATCGCAACGAAAGTAAGATATTGTCTTGCATAATCAATGGTTGCCGGACTGGCACCGATCATTTTGAGAATACCATCCATAAAGAGGATGAATATTAGTGTCATCAGTATTCCAACGCCCAGAGAACCATAGCAGCAAAAGGCAGAAATGTGTCTCGCACGCTGCTCATTTTTTTCGCCAAGTGCACGTGAGATCGCGGAACTTCCGCCGATCCCGAAGAGATTGCCGAGCGCCATAAACACCATAAATACAGGTGTTGCAAGAGAGACTGCAGCCACCTGCATGGCATCACCGGTCTGACCGATAAAAAAGGTATCAGCCATATTATAAATAACAACTACCAGCATTGTGACGATCGTTGGAATAGCCATAAGTGCCACCGCCCTTGGGACGGATGCTTTTTCAAATAAATCTCGGTTTGAATTCATAGCAATATTTACCTCCTGCGTTTGTGTATAATTCATCGTTATCAAAATGATTTTCTGATCGTATTTGAATGTCTTTCATCATGATCAAAATGATTTCGACGTACCTCATGTTGTACCATGTAAAATGCAACTTTTCTATTCTACGCCACTTTTCGTCAAAATGCAAGTCGATACACTACTCCACATCACATATTTCTTAATTGCTCAAACTTTGCACATCAAAAATTCTCATATTGTCACATATTGCTTATTATGTCAGTAAAATAATAGCTATTTTACAGCCAACAAGGTAAATTATCCTGCCATCAAAAAAACTAAAGCAATTGCTATAGTTTATTGATGGCAGGACTCACTATATAGCGGCTGCAAAATATAATTAGCCCATCGACATAATAAGCAATATGTGACTGGATGGCAGCTTCGGATGTGTGAAGTTTGAATTAATTACGCAAAAACTGCCGCCCTTGGAATTTTGATTCCAAGGGCGGCAGCTTTTAAGTTTTGCTGTTCCTTTTTGTCGGTAACGCTTATTTGTTGTTATTGCTATCCGTTTCGGGTGCTTTTTGAAACGGAAAATTCTGAAATTCTAGAAAATATTTTGGCTCTACATTTAATATATCAGCAATATCAAAGATGAGATCCAATGATATTTTACGATTTACATTTGGTGCTTCGATAGCACCAATATGTTGTCTGCTGACATTTAACTTCTCAGCCAATTCTTCCTGTGTCATTTTCTGATATTTACGACAATAAGCAATGCGAAAACCGATTTCGCGATAGCGTTCCCAGTGATTTGTATCTTTCTTCATAATGTATCCCCTTTTCTATATGATAATTCTGGCACTCGGAGACAAGTTGTGTGGTAATGCATATCCGCACAATGTTAAAAGTGCTCCATTACATCGTATGTCCTATATCATTAGTTTAACCGAAAATAATAAATTTAACATAATTTGAAAAGTAATATGAGTTATTTTGCAAATAACAAATTAAATGTATTACGTATGAAATGTTTGTCTTAAGGAAAATATTCATGGGCAACTTGCCATTTATTAGGTGGAATGGTAATATTTATGATTGTTAGATAGCGTTTCACATAATGTTAGAACACACGACATCTTATATTTTAGATGGCTATGAGATTTTATGTGGACGATAAATGGATTCAAACGTTCCGGTTCTTTATAGTTGTATGGTTATAGATTACTTATTCTAAAAGGGATTTTTGGTATGGAAGGTTTGAGTTGTCGAGGAAATGACAAAGGGTATGGTTAGAATATGTTAATAGATTGTATGATGGCAGACATTGCGGAAGTCTTGTCGTATTTGCCGACAGCGATATTAGTCGGAGCAGCATATGCATTGGTGGCAGGAATTGTCTTCCGCTTTATGAGAAAACGGGCAGCGAGTAGCGGTGATACGCCCGGTAAGGTGCCATTTGGCGAAAATAGTGTTTTTAAGCTGACTATAAGCACATTGTTAGTGATTTATGTTGTCGTGGTATTGATGACGGTGTTTTTTTCAAGAGAACTTGGTTCCAGAGAGGGTATAGATATGCGCATACTGGGAACATGGGGACTTACGATGCAGGATCATGCGTGGGTGATTGAGAATGTTTTGCTCTTTATTCCGCTTGGTCTGCTGCTTCCTTTTTGGTTTCCGACCGGAAGAAAGGGAATTGTTATTATTGTCGGTTTGGTGTGCAGTATTGGAATTGAAGTGACACAGCTTGTTACTGGGTATGGATTTTGTCAGCTGGATGATGTTATAATGAACACAGCAGGAACTTTTGTGGGATATCTGCTATATGTTGGTATTGTAAATATATGTCGAAGGACAATGGCAAGAAGGCTATGCTGTTTATTGCTGGCGATCGTGTGGATGACGACGATCTTTCATTTTTCGGCACAGCCGGCAGACGAATCCGGGCAGATGAGTCTGCGGTTTGGAATGTCGATCTGTCGGATGGTTGTACCGCATTTTGAGGATAAAACGGTAGAGCAGCAAGAGACGATGGCAAGAAGGATTGAGTTTCCGGTACGTAAAGCGGCACATATGACGGAGTATGCGATTTTGGCGTTGTTATTGTTAGGTATGATCACGAAGGATCGGATCACGCGAAAACAGCTGTTGGCGGTGATATGTTTGGTAGCAGCTTATGCAGCAACGGATGAATATCATCAGTTATTCGTGCCGGGACGGAGTGGTCAGGTGCGGGATGTGGTCATTGATACGGTTGGAGGAACACTTGGCCTTGGTGCTTGGCTGGCGGTACGCCACCTTTTGACACCTTGATCCTTAATAGGAAATTGCCCGTAATGTTGCTTGAGTGTTAGGAGATGATTAACAATGGATTTTATGATTGGTACGGTCGATTCGAAACGGTTGCGCAAAGATTTGCTGCAACATTTTCGGACAGCACCGAATTGGAGAACGCCGGAGGGACGGCGTAAGCTGGAAGCAATACAGTATGCTAATGAGCAGCAGCTTGTGGCACTTGCTAAGCAGGAAGGCTTTGAGATGAGACCCTATATTCGTTAGGGCAGAAGAGCATAGAGCAGATGTGTGATTTGCGAAGACAGAAGAGCATAGAGCAGAGGTGCAATTTGCGAAGGCAGAAGAGCGTAGAGCAGAGGTGCAATTTGCGAAAGCAGAAAGGCGGATTATAAATATGAAACAGTATGATTATTTAGTAGTAGGAGCAGGACTTTTTGGAGCAGTATTTGCCAGACAGGCGGCGGATGCGGGCAAGAAAGTGCTTGTGATCGATAAAAGGGATCACATTGCGGGAAATGTTTATACAGAACAGGTGGAGGGAATCCATGTACATCGTTATGGAGCCCATATTTTTCACACGAATAATAAAACAGTGTGGGATTATATTACACGGTTTGCAGAGTTTAACCGTTTTACGAACAGCCCTGTCGCCAATTACAAGGGGGAATTATATAGCCTGCCTTTTAACATGTACACGTTCAATAAGATCTGGGGTGTTGTGACGCCGGAGGAGGCAGCAGCTAAGATTGAAGAGCAGCGGCAGGAAGCAGGCATTACAGAACCACACAATTTAGAGGAACAGGCGATCAGTCTGGTCGGTAAAGATATTTATGAAAAATTGATCAAAGGATATACGCAGAAGCAATGGGGACGTCCATGTACGGAATTGCCGGCATTTATTATCAAGCGTTTGCCGGTGAGATTAACGTTTGATAATAATTATTTTAATGCGTTATATCAGGGCATTCCAGTTGGTGGATATACGCAGATGGTTGCTAATTTGTTAGACGGGATAGAAGTGCAGCTTGGCGTGGATTATTTGGCAGACAAGGAAAAGCTTGCTGCAACTGCAGAGCGTGTCGTATACACAGGAGCGATCGACGCTTACTTTAATTACACGCTTGGTACATTGCAATATCGTTCTGTGCGTTTTGAGACAGAGACATTAGATATACCGAATTTCCAAGGCAATGCTGCAGTAAATTATACGGATGCCGAGACACCTTGGACAAGAATTATTGAGCACAAATGGTTTGAGTTTGGTAAAGATGCAGAGGGAAATGATCTGCCGAAAACGGTGATCTCCAGAGAGTATAGTTCTGAGTGGAAGCCGGGAGATGAACCATATTATCCGGTAAATGATGAGAAAAATGGTGCATTGTATGAGAAGTATAAGGAGTTAGCAGCCGGGGAGACCAATGTGATCTTTGGCGGAAGACTGGGCGAGTATAAGTATTATGATATGGATGCGGTTATCGCCTCAGCGCTCGCATTGAGTGAACGTGAGCTTGCATAAGAAAGTATAGCCCCGGTGGGTGAATGAGAAACGATATAAGAAACAGCCTTGTTAAGAATGAATGGGAAGGAGAGTAGATCTTATGGAGTGGATTTATCCGATTTTGGGTAAGCAAAAGTGTCTGCCTTTCTATTTGTCGGGCATTGGTATTGCAGAACCGGAGTATCATGTGATACGAGAAGAAGGTTTGGTATCCCATCAGCTGTATTATACGCAGAGTGGCCGTGGCAATCTTGTTGTTGGCGGCGCGACGTATCCGTTAGAGCCGGGAAGTATGTTTTATATGGCACCGGGGATCCCACATGAGTATTATCCGCTTGTTGAGGATGAGTGGACGACCTGTTGGCTGGTGTTTCGAGGGGAACATTTGCTGGAATTAATGAAAGGCATGGGTTTTGATGGTTTTGCTTATGATAAAAACGTTGTCAATGAAAAGATTACTGGAATTTTTCATCAGATGCTTAAGGCGGCAAAAGATCCACTGTATGGTGATGAGCGATGCTCTATGTTAGTGTATGAATATATTATGAATGTCCGACAGGCGTTTTTGGCAAATAAGAAGTATGGCGGTCAGAGTGCCAAGAGCATGTTGCAGCGTGCTCTAATGTTTATTCATAAAAATTATGCAAGAGATATTACATTAGAAGAACTGGCAGAAATGAGCGGCGTGACGAAACAGCATTTTTGTCGGGTTTTTAAGGAACAGATGCGGATGCGTCCGATGGAGTATCTGGCAAGACAACGAGTTTCGGCTGCAAGAAGTATGTTGTTAGCAACCGATAAAAGCATCGCACAGATCGGGGCGGAGGTTGGATATGAGAATCCGACGTATTTCGGCATGGTATTTAAGAAGTATGAAGGCATAACGCCGACCGATTGTAGAAAAAGACATGGTACAAGCTTGACATGGTAGAGGCTTGCAGAGCAAAACGCTGGTTTTGCTCTTTTTTGATGTGCGCCTTGCGGCGCACGTCGCCAATGGGTGAAAGTCCCTAATCCGCCCTAGTAGTGGGAAGGATACAGCCAAGACCA